>MDSV01207040.1_pt1 | contig 13765 bp, 13 predicted proteins | sample 810851 | NCBI WGS metagenome assembly MDSV01 (sample SAMN05326640, study PRJNA326480) | marine metagenome | isolation source: seawater | place: Atlantic Ocean: North East | collected 2012 | reverse complement strand
TTATGCTCTGTAGAATACACACTTGATCCTTTGGCTCCAATGTCTGGCTTTATACGTCCATCTGCAGCAGGCCCTCTACTGGATGAGTTTGCCAAACCACTTATTGATGTTAAGTTAGCAACAGCTATTACATTTTTTGCTTGTTTGTGTCCTCCAGTTACATTACCCCAATTAGCACCACTAGTTCCAGAAATATATGCATTACTACAAGAAGAACTTCCATTATTTCCAGCTGAAAAAACATGAATAAGGGTAGGATAATTATTATTTTGCTCATCTATATCCCTAGCTAAAGATGTATATCCAGCATTACAACCATTACTGTATGAAGTAGATGTAACCACAACATCATAATTAGTATGCAATAGTGGAAATGCATTAGAATTTGTATAGTTTTGAGTAGAATAACCCATAGTATATAAAAAAGATCCATCAGCCATCCCCTTTCCTTTTGGGTCTAAATTTCCAGCTCCCATAATAGTACCTGAACAATGATCCCCATGATCATTTCCTGAAGAGGTACTACAACCATTACAAAAAGTTTCGTCTATTCTTCCCTGCCTGTCAATATGAGGTTGTACATATCCATCATCTTGCATAACAACATTAACACCCTCCCCATTATATTTTCTTCCTGTTGCGTAATCTGTACTAATTACATTTGTTCTATGTAGAGTTCTACCGCTATAATTCTCAGGCTCTCCAGGTGCATCTATCGGCTCGATATAAGAAACATATGGAAGACTTGATATTAAAGTCAAATTCTCAGGCTTGATTGCAATTGTGATTGCTTTAGAATTTTCATTGACATTCTCAATACTAATTGAATTAAAAGCTAAATCTGAAAGAATTCTAGATGTTTCTACATCTTTAAAAAGTAATACTTTTATATGAAGATTGTTATCTTTTAAAGCCCAGTCAGGAAATTGATCCTTTTGTAATTTAAAATCAATTTTATATTCAGGCAATAATGAGTTGATAGACAATACATTTAAATACAGAAGATTTTCTAATGAAATGTCTTTTTTAAGAGAAACAACAAAAATATTTTTTGGCAAGTAATACAAAAATTCAACTCCCTGATTTTCTAAGCTCTTTTTATCATTATCATCAGGAAGCTCATTAAAAAAAATTAGCCTATAAGGATCCTTAACGTCCAAATTTGTTTTTAATGATTGATCTACAATAAAATCTCCAGATTTTAATTTAAGATTTATTTGTCCAAATAAAATTGTAGGAATTAAAATTAATGCAAAAAAAATATTTTTTTTCATGATATAATATGTTTTGTGTTTGCAAAAATCGGTATAAATTATCAAAATCGCAAGCCTGAAATTAACAATTGTTAAAATCTAAATTATTTTATTCTAGCTCTTCGCCACATCCTTGAATATATGTGATTTCAAAATCAATCACTTTAAGGATGTTGTTGTCAATGTATCCTTTCATAATACATTCCATGGGAAAATATTCCATCTCTGCTATTGATAAGTATAATAACTCAATGTTGTTTTCTTCTTCTTGAAATACAATTTGAAATTCGTTCAGAGATTTCTCGTCTTTAAAAACATGTTCTCCTTGCCCATATATCCACCATCCTGAAAAACTTTCAATTTTTTTATTTTTTTCTGTATTAGCACATTGAGACATAATAACACTTACAATTAGAAAAAAAATTAGTCTTTTCATTTTTTATAAAGGTTCATTTTATCAATACATTCCCATGCTTTTTCAGGAATCAAATAAGACACGTCTTTTCCTTCATAAATTTTTTTTCTTATAAATGAAGCAGAAATATTAATCTGAGGCATTTCATGTAAAACCTTAATGTTTTTATGTTGTCTTTTCACTATTATTCCATTTCTTGGATAAACATAAATAGTGTAATTTTCTAAAATTTGTTTAAAATTTTTCCACATATGTATATTTTCAAAGTTATCTGCTCCCATTATCAAACAAAACTCGTGCTTTGGGGTTTTTTCTTTTAAGCTTTGAAGTGTATCAATAGTATAAGATGGATTTGGCATATTAAACTCTATATCTGTAACCTCTAAGTTTTTGACTCCTTTTATTTCAGACTTTATAATTTGTAAACGAGTCGATTGATCAAGCAAGTCTTTTTTTTCTTTTAAAGGGTTTTGAGGAGATACAACAAACGTCACCCTATCTAAATCTGTGAATTCTGCAATGTATGAAGCTATAATCTTATGCCCCAAGTGTAGCGGATTAAATGATCCAAAATATAATCCAACTTTCATGATTTACTAATAAAATCAAAAACTAACTTCAATGTGTCTTTACATGCAACATTAAAATTATCATTTATAACTACTTGATCAAAAAATTTACTTTGACTCAACTCTTGTCTTGCTTTTTCAATTCTAATATTTATACTTTTTTCAGAATCTGAACCTCTATTTAGTAGTCTTTGCTTTAAAGCATCAACTGAAGGTGGCATGATAAAAATTGAGAGACATTTTTCTTCATATTGCTTTTTGATATTCATAGCACCATCAACATCAACATCAAACATTACATGCTTTCCATCATTCCAAATCCTTTTTATCTCTGATTTTAATGTTCCATAAAACTTATCTTCATAAACCTCTTCCCACTCTAAAAAATTTCCATTTTTTATATTCTTCTTGAATTCTTTTAAAGATAAGAAATAATAGTCCTTTCCATGAGTCTCATTCTTCCTCATATTTCTTGTACATGCTGAAACAGAAAAAGACAACGTTTCTATTTGATTCAATAAAAAATGAGCTATTGAAGTTTTGCCCGCACCAGATGGCGCTGATATGACAATTAGCTTATACACTTACAAAACATTTAATAATTGTTCTTTTATTTTTTCTAACTCATCTTTCATTTTTACAACTAATTTTTGTATTTCTAAATCTGATGCTTTAGAACCAATAGTGTTAATTTCTCTTCCTAATTCTTGAGATATAAATCCTAACTTTTTTCCATTAGGTGATTCTTCTTTAATTACACTTAAAAAATAATCTAAGTGTGCCTCTAATCTAACAATTTCTTCATTTATGTCTTGTTTTTCCAAGTAGTAAATCAGCTCTTGTTCTAAACGATTTATATCAATTGAAACGCCCTCAAGCTGCATAATGTTGTTTTTTAATTTGTTTTTTACTCTATCTATTCTTTTTTTAGAAATAGGAGTTAAAATTTTATGTAGCTTTTTAATATTGTTTATTGCACCTACAATGTCACTCTGTAGTTTAGCCCCTTCCTGTTCTCGAAAACTCTTAACGGATTCAATCGCTATTATTAAGCCTTGTCTAATTTCTTTCCAATTATCTTTGCTTGTTTCATCTTCTGTCTTTTGTACAATATCAGGCATATTTAAAATTGCTGGCAATATGTCTTTTTCTGTCTTTAATAATCTAGTCAACCATGTTTGATTTTTATTTTTTTCTTTATTAAAGTCAGAGGCTTGTTTATAATACAAATTTAACATCTCTGTATTTATTTTATAATTTGAAGTATTTTGTTTTTTTTGTTGCCAAATAAAAACATCTATCTTTCCTCTTTTTAAATTTTTTGCAATTATCTGCCTTATCTCAGACTCTCTTTGTCTATAAATAGATGGTGTTTTTAGATTGACATCAATATGCTTAGAATTAAGTGTTTTAATTTCAATAAAATGTAATTCTGAATTAATAACAAACTCACTTCTACCATATCCTGTCATTGAATTAATCATTTTTTTTTTTTACAAAGTTAGAAAAGTTAATTTATCTTTTTTGTAATGGCGAAATACTAACTAAATAAACCCCTATAAAGATTAATATTGCTGAAAAAAATTTCTCATAACTAAGAACATCACTCTTCATTAAAACCGCAAAGATAGTCGCTAGAATAGGTTGTAAATAAATATATGTACTTACAGTGGATGCGCTGAGATATTTTAATGCCGTTGTATTACATAGATATGCTAAAACTGTTGTACAAAAAACAACAAAAACTATTTCAAAAAGGATAAAAGAGGGTATTTTTTTCCATATAACATTTGAAAGCTCATAATATCCAAATGGTGTTACAAATGCTAATCCAAATATAAAAACAAAAAACATAATTGTAATTGGATGATATTTTTTCATTAATGGTCTTACTAAAACCAAATACAAAGCATAACTACTTGCATTAATTAAAACAAGTAAGTTCCCAAATCTTGTACTTACATTTATAGACATGTCTCCTGTTTGTAAAATTAAAATCAATGCCCCTATCATAGCTAAGAGAATACCAATTATTTTTTTAAAAGTTATAATCTCGCGAAGTATGAAATATGATAACACAACTACAATAATTGGATTTACAGTCATTATAATTGCCGCATTTATTGGAGTTGATAAATTTAATCCATGAAAGAAAAAAAGTTGATTAATTGCAACTCCAAACATGCTACAAATAGCTATCTTTAAAAGATCTTTGATTGTAACTTTTTCTTTTATAAAAAATACATAGATTATAAAAAATACAATCGATGCACCCAAAACCCTTAACAAAATAAAACCTGAGGGACCAATATAATCAGGCATTACATCTTTTGCAAAAGTATAATTTAGAGCATAAATTAAATTGGCTATAAATAGAAAAAAGTGTGCAAAATAATTTTTATGAAACACAAATATTTTTTTGTAAAAATAACGCATCTTTTAATACTTTTGCATCAAATAATTTAATTTATACGATATGAAATTTGGAACGAAAACAATTCATGCTGGATTTACAGAAGATAAAACTGCAGGAGCAATAATGCCTCCAATATACCAAACCTCTACATATATTCAAAAGTCCCCTGGAGCTCATAAAGGTTATGAATATTCAAGAACAGGAAATCCTACTAGAACAGTCTTAGAAAAAAATGTTGCCTCTTTAGAAAACGGAAAGCATGGTTTTTGTTTTGGAAGTGGATTAGCGGCTATTGATGCAATAATAAAATTACTTTCTCCTGGTGATGAGGTAATTTCGACTAATGACTTATATGGCGGATCGTATCGTATCTTTACAAAGATATTTGAAAAATATGGTATTATTTTTCATTTTGTTGATATGCAAAATTCAAGTTGTGTTGAGAAATTAATAAACCAAAACACGAAAATGATTTGGGCAGAAACACCAACTAATCCAATGCTTAACATTGTTGATATAGAAGAGCTATCTAAAATTTCAAAAAAAAATAGATTACTTTTAGTTGTGGACAACACATTTGCCACCCCATATCTCCAAACTCCAATAAATTTAGGGGCTGATATTGTAATGCATTCCCTAACAAAATATATGGCCGGACATTCAGATGTAATTATGGGGGTGGTAATATGTAATGATAATACTATTGCTGAAAAAATAGCTTTTATTCAAAATTCTTGTGGCGCAGTGCCTGGACCTATGGATTGCTTTCTTGCATTAAGAGGAATTAAAACTCTTCATATAAGAATGGAAAGACATTCTAAAAATGGTGAAGCAATAGCTAGATATCTAAAAAATCATCATAAAGTTGGACAAGTTTACTGGCCTGGATTTAAAAACCATAAAAATCATCATATTGCAAAAAAACAAATGAATGCTTTTGGAGGAATGGTTTCTTTTACACTAAAAAGTAATAAATTGAAGGATGCAATTAATTTTGTTTCTAACACTCATTATTTTAAACTAGCTGAAAGCTTAGGAGGAGTAGAGTCATTATGTGGACATCCTGCATCAATGACTCATTTAGCAATTCCAAAAGCAGAAAGAGAAAAAACAGGAGTTGTAGACTCCCTTATTAGACTAAGCGTAGGAATTGAAGATGTTGAAGATTTGATTAATGATATTGAGACCGCTTTTTCAATTTAGAAAGAAAAATTAAATTTAAGTATACGAAAATTAACTTTAATTTCTATATTTTAATAAAAATGATAAAATAAGTGTTCAGATTGCTGATTTTAGCACAAAAATAACACTAAGTGTCTCATTTTCAAATAATTAAAAACGTTCGTAATTTTTAACATTTAAATGTGTAAAAACTAAGTGAAAAATTTAGTTTTATTCTAATCTTTTACAGCATAAATAACTGAAAATCAGTTTATTAAAAAAAAAATTACTTTGTTTTTTTTATCAATATTAATTTGTCTTACAAAAAAGATTTTTTGAATAAGATTAAACAACTCAATAGTTTATGTCATATGTTTGCGAACAGTATTAACCAAATTATTTTATATTATGGACAATGTATTTAAGTACTTCAACGGATTCTTTAAAGGATTAACAGGTTTAATTATGTCTCTACTAGGACTAGGAATTGCCGTTGAAATCGCTTTTGGAGGAGGCCAACTTTTTGGAATAACTGTTATAGATAATGTTATGGCAGTAATTAATGGTCTTGGCGGTGCAGGATTTGTAGGTTTACTTGCAACTTGCGTATTATGGAATTTACTAACTTCTAAGTAAAATCCAAACTAGATGTATTTATAATAAAATAGCCCTACATTTTTTGTAGGGCTATTTTATATTCTAGAATTATCATATAAGAATTAGAAAAATGAAAAAAATTTTATCTAACTTAATAACTTTAATTCAAAATACAACAAAATTATCTCTAAGCTTTTTGTGCCTTGGAGTAGTTGTTCAAATCCTAATCAATGATAAGATATTAGGTTGGGACCCTGTTGGAAACATACAAGCAGCCGGTAGTGCATTTGTAGGTGTAATTGCATTAATCGTTCTTTACTTGCTATTCAATAAAAAACTATAATTAGTTATATAAAACTATAATAGTTAGTGAGCTTGCAACCAATTTTCTCCTTCACCCATATCAACAACTAGAGGAACTTCTAATTGTGTTGCATTTTCCATACATCTTTTAACTATTTCCTTTAACATTTCTGTTTCTTCACTATACATGTCAAAAATTAGTTCATCATGAACTTGTAATAACATTTTTGACTTCATTCTATTTGATTGCAATTCAGCTTGAATACTTATCATTGCTTTTTTAATTATATCTGCTGCTAAACCTTGTATAGGTGCATTTATTGCATTTCTTTCTGAAACAGATCTGATAACTGCATTTTTTGAATTAATATTTGCCAAATATCTTCGTCTACCCATTAATGTTTCAACATATTGATCTTTTCTTGCTTTTTCGATTGATTCATCAATGTAACTTTTAACTTTAGAAAACTCTTCAAAGTACTGATCTATAATTTGTTTAGCTTCTTTTCTTGAAATACCAATATTTTGAGATAATCCAAAGGCTGAAATACCATAAATTATGCCAAAATTCACAGCTTTAGCTTTTGAACGCATTGTCTTATCAACACAAGCTAGATCAACCCTCCATACTTTTGATGCAGTTGCTGAATGTATATCAATTCCATTTTTAAACGCATTCATCATTGCTGGATCTTTACTAAGAGAAGCCATAATCCGTAATTCTATTTGAGAGTAATCCGCAGACAAAATGGTATAGTCAGAATTTCTGGCTACAAAAGAAGCTCGTACTTTCATTCCTTTTGTTGTCCGTATAGGTATATTTTGAATATTTGGTTTTGTTGAAGAAAGCCTACCTGTTGCAACTACTGTTTGATTAAAAGTTGTATGGATTCTTTTAGTTTCTGAACTAACCAATTGTGGCAAAGCCACAACATATGTTGATAATAATTTTGTTATTGACCTGTAGTCTAATATTTCATTAATAATTGGATGTTTTGATTTGAGCTTAAGTAGTATTTCTTCTGACGTTGAAAATTGTCCTGATTTAGTTTTTTTTGGTTTTTTTGATAATTGTAATTGGTTAAATAAAATTTCTCCAAGTTGCTTAGGAGAAGATATGTTAAATTTAACAGTTGCTAAATTGTATATTTTTTTTTCTATTTCATCAATCTCATTTTCAAGTTCTAAACGATATTTATTTAAATTCTTCACATCCACTTTTATCCCTTCTGACTCCATCTCTGATAACACCTTTATAAGCGGCATTTCAATATTATAAAATAATCTACCAAGATTTGTCTTATTTAACTCTGTTTCTAAAATGCTTGAAAGTTCTAAAATTATTTTTGCTCTTTGAATAGCATAACTTGCAACTATATTTATTGATTGATCAGTTAGTTTTTCTTTATGAAAAACATCATTCTCATTTTGAATATTGGTATTTAAATAGTTTTCTGCTAATACCTCTAAATCATGTCTTTTTTCAGGATACAATAAATAATGTGCTATTTGTGTATCAAACAAATCTCCATAAATATTGATGTTAATTTTGGCAAAATATTTTAATGTCCTCTTAATATCATATCCAAATTTTACTATTTCGTTGCTTTCAAAAACCTCCTTAAACATTTTAAGATTATCTAATATATTTAAAATGAAATAATTTTTTTTATTTACTGTAATAGCAAATCCATAAAGTTTATCATTCTGTTTTATATTTTTATAATTAGGTAAGTAAATTGAATATTGTTTAGCTTCAAAAATTTCATTAATACATTTTAAAATGTTATTTTTTTCTTTAACTATTGTATAGTCATCCTCTTTTAAAGTCTTAATTTCTTTCTTTTCACTAAATAAGCTCATTTGAAAATCTGTTTCTTTTAATAACTCTTCTTTATTCAAGTTATTAATTTTCATAGCCTCATTTTTTTTGATAATTTTATTTAAAATTGTCCTAAATTCTAACTCTTTAAATAATTTAGTAACCTTATCGACATCCATTTCTTTAATCATCATATCTTCTGTTTTAAATGACAATGGAACATCTGTAATTATTGTTACTAATTTTTTCGAAAGCAGTCCTATTTCTTTTGACTCTTCTATCTTTACTTTAATTTTTCCCTTTACCTTTTCTAAATTTTCGTATAAGCCTTCAACAGAACCAAAATCATTTATAAACTTCTGCGCTGTTTTTTCTCCAACTCCTTTGATCCCTGGGATATTATCTGCCGCATCACCAGTCATAGCTAAAAAATCAATTACCTGCTCTATTTTTTCTATTTTAAATTTATTTAAAACTTCTCTTTTTCCTAAAATGGATGCTCTTTGCCATTTAGATGCTGGCTTGTAGATAAAAATATTTTCAGAAACTAATTGAGCAAAATCTTTATCTGGGGTCATCATGAATACTTGAAAACCTTCTTTTTCTGCTTTCTTAGCTATTGTACCAATTACATCATCTGCTTCAAAGCCATTTTTAAATATTTTGGGCACATTAAACGCCTCTAATAATCTGTCTATATAAGGAAGGGCTTCTCTTATTCCCTCTGGCATAGCCTCTCTTTGTGCCTTATATTCTGGGTAAATAATATGTCTCTCTGTAGCTTCTTTTGTATCAAAAACAACAGCCAAATGAGTCGGATTTTCTTTCTTAATAATTTCTAATAAAGAATTAGTAAATCCAAAAACTGCAGAGGTATTTAGTCCATTAGAGCTAATCCTTGGATTATTAATAAATGCAAAATATGCTCTGTAAATAAGTGCATAGGCATCTAAAAGAAATAATTTTTTATTTTTCATATTTTAGTAAAGGTAATACTTTAAGTTATTTAATAACAAAATTGTTATTTTTATTTTATTAAATATATGAAGCGAAAAAAAACAAAGAATCTTTTCAAAATATTATTTGTTCCAATGATGTTTTTACTAATTATGTGGACAACTCATCTTTTTCAATTTGTTTTTAACATTTCATTTATAAATCAAGGTGTTTTACCAAAAACTTATATTGGTTTAAAAGGTGTTGTTTTATCTCCTTTTATTCATAAAGACTGGTCGCATTTAATAAATAATAGTTATCCAATACTTATTTTAGGAACACTTTTATTTTATTCATATAAAAAAATTGCTTACCGAATTTTCTTTTTATTATTTATTTTTTCTGGAGTTTTGTTATGGATGATTGGGCGTCAATCTTTTCATATTGGAGCAAGTGGCATAATATATTCTCTTGCATCTTTTCTTTTTTTTAGCGGTATAATTAGAAAAAACCCTCCTCTTACTGCAATTTCTCTAGTAGTATTATTTTTGTATGGGTCAATGATATGGGGATTATTTCCAATAAATAAATTTAGTTCTTGGGAAGGTCATCTCTCTGGTTTTATCACTGGACTTGTTATCTCTATTCTGTTTAGGGAAGATGGCCCTAAAAGAAAAAAATACCAGTGGGAAATAGATGAGGAAAATGAATTGTTATCAAAAGATGTTTAAAGCGTCATTCTTTTTTTTTATAACTCCAAAATTTGATATAAACCATACTCTCTCATGAAAATAATATAAAAACATTTTTGTTATAATTTCTATAGAAAACATAGATAGTGCTACTGTAGATGCCCCTTCTATAGTTGAAAACATAAAATAGAAAACTATAAAAACTAGAAGTATTGTATCTAAAGCCCCTATAAGCCTCCAGCTTATTGTTTTAATAATATGTCTAACATGTTGTTCTTGTTTTCTCCAAGAAATATTATACCATACTCTTTCATGAAAATAATATAAAACAGTTTTTGAAATCAATTCTAATGTTGCTATGTACGTTGCTGCATATGTCGCTTTATCAGCTACTTCTTTAGAAAATTTTACATTAAAAAAACTGACCTCACCTATGTAAGTTAAGAGAAACCAGCTAATTAACCAAGTATCAAGTGTGCCGATTAATCGCCAAGTTATTGCTTTGGCAACATGTCTTTTTCTTTGAACATAAGGCTTTTTATTCATATAGCAAAAATAAAAATCTTTTTTTTGTTTATTCTTAATTTTTCATTTTTTAAGAAACTTGTATTTTAGCATTCTCTATGAAAAACATTAGAAATTTTTGTATAATCGCTCACATTGATCATGGTAAATCAACTTTAGCTGACAGGTTACTAGAATTTACTGGAACAATTAGCGAACGAGATTTAGAAGATCAAGTTCTAGATGATATGGAATTGGAAAAAGAACGTGGTATTACTATAAAAAGTCATGCGATTCAAATGCAATATAAATATTATGAAACGGATTATATTTTAAACTTAATTGATACTCCGGGACATGTTGATTTTTCCTATGAAGTTTCTCGATCTATTGCTGCGTGTGAAGGGGCTTTATTAATTGTTGACGCTGCTCAGGGTATTCAGGCTCAAACAATTTCTAATTTATACCTTGCTTTAGAACATGAATTAGAAATTATTCCTGTCATAAATAAAATTGATTTACCTTCAGCTGAACCAGAAATTGTAAAAGATCAAATCGTTAACCTAATTGACTGTAAAATAGATGATATAATTTGTGCAAGTGGAAAAACTGGAGAAGGAATAAAAGAAATTTTAACATCAATTATTGACAATGTTCCTGCTCCCACTGGTAATGTTGAAGCACCATTACAAGCTATGATTTTTGATTCTATATACAATCCTTTTCGTGGTATCGAAGCTTACTTTAAAGTTGTAAATGGCAAAATAAAAAAAGGGGAAGAAGTGAAATTTATGGCAACTCAAATGAAATATAACGCTGATGAAATAGGTGTTTTACGATTAAAAAAACATGCAAAAAATGAGCTTATTGCTGGAGAAGTAGGTTATATTATATCAGGAATAAAAGATGCTAAAGAAGTTAAAGTTGGCGATACAATTACTTCATCAAATAATGGGGCAAGTAACGCTGTACAGGGTTTTGAAGAGGTCAAACCAATGGTGTTTGCAGGAATTTATCCTGTTGATACAGATGACTTTGAGGAGCTTAGAAGCTCGATGGAAAAACTTCAATTAAATGATGCTTCTTTAACATACGAAACTGAATCTTCTGCAGCTCTTGGTTTTGGGTTTAGATGTGGTTTTTTAGGAATGCTACATATGGAGATTATACAAGAACGGTTAGAAAGAGAATTTAATATGACCGTTATTACAACTGTTCCTAATGTTTCATATTATGCTATCGCTAAATCAGGAAAAAAGTTAATTATTCATAACCCTTCTGATTACCCTGATCCCAGCACCCTTGAAAGTGTTGAAGAACCATATATTAGAGCTCAAATTATTACAAAATCTGACTTTATTGGCCCTATAATGAATCTATGCATATCTAAAAGAGGAGAAATGAAAAATCAATTTTATTTAACTACTGACCGGGTAGAGCTGATTTTTGAAATTCCTTTAGGTGAAATTGTATTTGATTTTTATGATAAATTAAAATCAGTATCAAAAGGATACGCCTCTTTTGATTATACACCTATTAAATATCGCCCAGCAACTCTAGCAAAACTGGACATACTATTAAACGGAGATATTGTTGACTCATTATCTGCACTTGTTCATAAAACTAATTCTTATATACTAGGTAAAAAACTGTGTTCTAAGTTAAAAGAGTTAATCCCTAGACAGCAATTTGATATTGCTATTCAGTCGGCAATAGGGTCAAAAATTATTTCTAGAGAAACAGTTAAGGCTTTAAGAAAAGACGTTACTGCAAAATGTTATGGTGGAGATATTACAAGAAAAAGAAAACTTCTTGAAAAACAAAAAAAAGGTAAGAAAAGAATGAAGCAGGTTGGAAATGTTGAAATTCCACAAACTGCATTTTTATCTGTTTTAAAACTTAATGACTAATATGGGAAGAGCATTTGAATTTAGAAAAACAAGAAAATTAAAGAGATGGTCTCAAATGTCAAAAGCATTTACTCGAATTGGAAAAGATATTGTTATTGCTGTAAAAGAAGGAGGTGCAGATCCGCAAACTAATTCCAAATTAAGACAAGTAATGCAAAATGCTAAGACAGCTAATATGCCAAAAGAAAATGTTTTAAGAGCTATAAAAAAGGCCAGTGATAAGGACACTAAAAACTATGAAGAAATAACATTAGAAGGATATGCTCCACATGGAATTGCTGTTTTTATAGACTGTGCAACAAATAATAATAATCGTACTGTTGCAGATGTAAGATCATACTTTAATAAATGTAATGGTAGTTTAGGAAAAAATGGTTCATTAGAATTTATTTTTGAAAGAAAAGGCATTTTTATATTAAATTCTCAAAAGCTAGAAATTTCTCTTGATGATTTAGAAATGGATCTTATTGACTATGGTCTTGAAGATTTACATGTTGACCAAAATGAAGTTTTTATTTACTGTGCTTTTTCTGATTTTAATATCCTTTCTTCTAGATTGGAAATGCTAAATGTTGAAATGTTGAAAACTGAAATACAAAGGATTCCAAAAGCCACTAAAACAATATCTTTAGATCAAGCTAAAGACGTCTTTAAATTATTAGATTTGTTGGAAGAAAATGATGATGTTCAACAAGTTGCTCATGATATTACAATGACAAAAGAAATATTAACTATATAACAAATTATCAATGAACATACTTATACTTGGCTCTGGAGGAAGAGAGCATGCAATAGGATGGAAAATATCAAATAGTAGTTCTTGTAACAAAATTTTCTTTGCTCCTGGAAATGCAGGAACAAAAAATATTGGCTCGAATATTAAACTTAACATACTTGATTTCAACTCAATCAAAAAATTTGTTTTAAAAGAACAAATAAATTTAGTTGTTGTTGGTCCAGAAGACCCACTAGTTAATGGTATTTCAGATTTTTTTAGTTCTGATCCTGAGTTGGTAAATGTTCTTTTAATTGGTCCGTCTAAAAAAGGAGCAAAGCTTGAAGGGAGTAAAGATTATGCTAAAGAATTTATGTCCCGATATAATATTCCTACAGCTCAATACAAAACATTTGACAAACTTTCTTTGAAATCTGGCTATAAATTTTTAGAATCTTTGACCCCTCCTTAT
>MDSV01004745.1_pt1 | contig 13767 bp, 10 predicted proteins | sample 810851 | NCBI WGS metagenome assembly MDSV01 (sample SAMN05326640, study PRJNA326480) | marine metagenome | isolation source: seawater | place: Atlantic Ocean: North East | collected 2012 | reverse complement strand
TACCCATAGCAACAATAGCACCGACAATAATTACAGCTGAAATTGCATTTGTTACTGACATTAATGGAGTATGTAAGGCTGGAGTAACCGACCAAACTACATAATAACCAATAAATATGGCTAAAACAAAAATACTTCCATAATAGACTAACGGGCTAATATCCATTTATTTTCCTTTATATTACTTATTAAAAATCTCAGAAATTTTCTTATCTCTTACAATAGACATGGCTTCAACAATCTCATCTTTCCAATTGAACTTTTCATCACTTTTTAAATCTACAAATAATGACAAAAAAGAATAAAGATTTCTTGAGTATAGATTTGAAGCATCAGGTGCTAGGCCACTAATCAAATTTGTATCACCCACTATATTTACACCATTAACGTTAATCGTCTTATTTGCTTCAGTTAATTGACAATTACCACCTCTCTCTATTGCCATATCAATAATAACAGATCCTTTTTTCATTGAAGAAACCATTTCCGCGGTTAGTAATATTGGAGCAGGTCTTCCAGGTATCAAAGCAGTACAAATAACAATATCTTGAGATTTAAGGTGATCCGCAATTAATTGACTTTGTCTCTTTTGATAATCTTCAGACATTTCTTTTGCGTAACCACCTGAATCTTCAGAGTCTTGCTCCTCTTCAACCATTATGAATGATGCACCTAAACTTTCACATTGCTCGCCTGCGGCCCTCCTAACATCTGTTGCGGAAACAACTGCACCCATTCTTTTGGCAGTTGCAATAGCTTGTAAACCTGCAACACCAACCCCCATAATAAAAATTTTAGCAGGTGCAATAGTACCTGCTGCTGTCATCATCATTGGCATCGCTCTATTAAAAATAGAAGAACTATCCACAATTGCCTTGTATCCAGCTAAATTTGATTGTGACGATAGAACATCCATTGATTGAGCTCTGGGTGATCTAGGAACAAGTTCCATAGAGAAAGCATTTACATTATTTTCAGACAAAACCTTTAATTCATCATGATTATCATAAGGGTTAAGCAAACCAATTAAACAGGCCTCAGATTTCATTTTTTTTATTATTTCAATATCAGGCATTTTTACTGATAAAACAATATCACAATCTGGCAAGAAGGTTTCTAAATCTCCAATCTTAGCTCCAACTGATGAGTATTGATCATCCGAAAAATTACTATAATCTCCTGCAGAAGACTCTATAAAAACTTCAAAACCGTCATTAATAAGTTTCTTAGCTACATCAGGCACTAACGATACACGTCTTTCATTCAAAGACTGTTCTTTTAAAATAAAAATTTTCATTTAATACATTCTTTAATTTGTTTTAAGGTAATTTCTTTAGTTTATTTTAAGATGATTAGTGTTAATAGAAAAATTAAAAACTTTCTAGTATTATTTTAGATTATTTTTTAAATTTAAAATATTCATAAAAGTCTTGTTAAAAAAAGTCCTCCAACTCTTTATTTAAAATTTCCAAATCATGATGATGATCTCTATGTCTGTTTATAGAATTTTTATATATCTTTCTTCTAACCTGATCCTTGCTAGCAGTTAAAACAGGTCTCTTATTTTTATAAAATGTAATGCAATTTTGATCAAAATCAAAATTACAAAATTTTAATAAATTAACGGTTTGATTATGAGTATCATTAACTAAATCTTCATAACTCAAATCATAAATATTACTAAACTTCTTTTTCCAATAATCCATAACTCCATTATATAACTTATAATAATTAGCCAAATCTTCTAAACTGTATGCATACTCATGACCCCGTGAAAACATTTTGGTAAAAATTGAAAAACATGTGTCAACTGGATTTCTTTTCATATGGATAATTTTAGCATTAGGAAAGAGTATGTTGATTAATCCAATATAGTAAAAGTTACCTGGCATTTTATCTGTGAAACCTAGAGTAGATTTGTTAAAGAATTTAGAAACATTATTTATATATAATGATTTTGAAATTTTAATATCCTCTCTATTAAAAAATTTATTATCATTATAAATATTTTGAATGTTATTTAATTCACCGCACCCTGATATATTCTTATGACTAGAAAGTATTTGTTCTGTTAGAGATGTTCCTGATCTTGCCATGCCTAGTATAAAAATTGGAGAGTACTTAGTCACCTCCTCAACACTAGTCTTATCAATAAATTTCTTGGCTTTTTTTTGTTTTTCAAGACATTTCTTAATAAATAGCATGTGCTCATCTTTATTAAAGTGTTTAGATTTGGTTATTGTATTTTTATAAAGTTTATTTGCATTTTCTAAATACTTAAAAGCACCAGTATCTTTTTTAAATGAAAAAATTTCCCACAGACCAAAAAGGATATGAGATTTTTCTTTTATTGAAAGATTCTTATAATCAAGGTTCTTTTTCATTCTCTCAATAAGTTCTTTTGATATTTTGTTTGGATCTAAAATAGATAATTGATGGAATGCTGTAGTTGATGGATATTTTGTATCAAGGCATTTTAAATATACTTTGGAGGCTTCATCAAATTTATTAATAGTTTGAAGAAAAGTTGCATAGTTAGTTAAAAATAAATAATTAATAGGTTTAAATTTATTTGAAATTATAAAATATTTTTCAGCTTTTTTCATTTCCTGAAGATCTGTATAAATACATGCTAAAAGATTAGAAGATTCAGCATCAATATCATTTAGGGCAATATGATTTAAACATAAGTCTTTTGCTTTCGATAAATTTGCTAAATTGTATGATGATTTAGCGTGATTCAAAAATGAACTTATTGGATTTTTTTTAAAACTCTCATATTTCTGATAGCATTCAGAGGCTTTTTTATGGAAGTTTAAAGAATAATAAATATTACCTAAAAAATAATAGTTTAAAGATTCGTTTTTATTTTTTTTTATAGCCTCTTTGTATAAAGAAATTGCTTTAGAGTAAAACTTTAAAGATTCTTCTTCTTTATTAATTTTTTTATATAAGAAACCAAGAATTTCTGTAATTTCCTTTGATTCAGGGTTACTTATAATTAGTTTTTCGCACAAAAATAGTGCTTCTTTATTTTTTTCTAATCTTAGTAATTTTTGAATTTCTTTTAATTCTTTATCAAAATTTTTTTCGGAGTTTTTAGGCTGGAAAACAACCTTCTTTAAAGGTTTTTTTAAAATAGAATTAATCTTTTTCATCTGAATATATTATTTTTCTCTAAATGCCCTTCTTTTCAATTTAGTAACTGGGCTAAATACATATCCAAAAACAGTTCTCTTTTGTCCAATAACATTTACTTCAACTTCCATTCCTGATTTAACATCAATATTATTAATTTTTTCATCGTTTACTTCAATCCTAGTTTCATAGTAAACATTTTCATCTTGTTTTGATGTAGTAACTCCAATTTCTGCAATAACTCCTTCAAAGGAACCATAAACTCCAACATCATAAGCTGAAAAGCTAATTTTCGCTTTCTGCCCTGTTTTGATAAACGAAACATCACTAGGTGCAACTAATGCTCGAATTACCAGCTTTTCATCTGTTGGAACTAAATTTGCTAGCGTTTCAGCTGTCTGGACAACTCCACCAACAGTTGTAATATAAATATCATTTATGAAACCATCGTATGGTGCTGTAATCTGAGTTTGTTCCTTTTGCTGCCTTAAGGCTAACCTATTATTTTCAACTTGATACAGTCTTTTTTGACTATCAACCAATCTAAGTCTCTCATCTAATAATCGCATTTCCGATTCTGCGCCTTGATTAACAAGATCTTCAATTAAGTCTGTTTTTCTTTGATAAGTTTCTACTTCTAAAAGGGCTGCCTCATAAGCTCTTTCATTACTTTCATACTCAGCATTTGTTCTAACACCGTCGATAACAAATAAAACATCTCCTTTCTTAACCTCATCACCTAACTTAATATTAATTTTCTCAATGACACCAGGAAAGACACTCTGAATAACTTTAACCCTTGTTGCAGGAATAACTTCGCCAGTAGCTCTCACCACCATATCTATTCTTGCAGAAAAACCCCAAATAATAGATAAAATACAAAATATAGCTATAAAATAAAATAAAATAGATGTTTTGGTAATGTCTTTATCAGGTATTAAATTATTAATAAAACTAGTTAATTTTATTCTTAAATTTTCATTAATATAAAAACTTATCTTATCAATAGTCCTCCAGAGAAAGTAAGAAAATTTTTCTTTAATTTTTTTTAAAAAATTCATATTAACTATTTCCTTGTTGGGTAAATTTTTCAAGGACTTGATCTCTAGGGCCATCTGCAATTATTTTTCCATCTGCGATAACCATTACACGCCCCACAAGAGAGAGTAAGCTTGGTTTATGCGTGGCAATAATAAGAGTTTTTTTTGAACTTGATTCTAAAATATAATCCTTCATAACTTTTTCTGTTTCACCATCAAGAGAGTTTGTTGGTTCATCCAAAATAACAATAGAAGGATTTCTTAAAAATGTTCTAGCTATAGCAATTTTTTGTCTTTGTCCGCCAGATAAATTCTTTCCATTTTCATACAACAGTGCACCATATCCACCAGGTAATGCGCTTATGAATTCATGAGCATTGGCTCTTTTAGCAGCAGCTATTATATCATTATCACTCACATCTTTTAAGCCAGCTATTATATTTTCTTGAATAGTATCATTAAAAAGTTGAGTTGTTTGAGGTAAATATGCAATTTCCTCTCTTAATTTACTGCTTTCTATATTATTTATATCAAAACTATCTATTTTTAGAGTACCGTGTTCCAAACCATAATAACCAACTATTGCCTTAATTAAAGTTGATTTTCCGCCTCCAACAGGACCAATTAGACCGACACTCTCGCCAGGGTTTATTTTAAAAGAAATATTATCTAAAATAAGTTTGCCTTCTTTAGAGTAATTTAAATTTTTAACTTCAATTTTTCCTTCATCTAATGAAGTTGCGGCCTCTATTGAAACAGTTTCGTCTCTCGCAACCTCCTCCATTATAATATTGATTTTTCTAAATGCAGCACTAGCAGAATTAAACTTATTTAAAATACCGCTTAATTGCGATAGAGGCGACAATGTTCTTCCTGATAAAATTACGCAGGCTACTAACGCTCCCATAGTTAAATCTGTTGAAGCAATAAGAAACATACCAAAGAAGACAATAAAAGTTTGAGACATTGCTATACCAGTTTGGGCAAATGTCGTAGAAAAATTAGAAAAAATCTTAGCGATAACTCCGACACTATTCTGATCTGAGACAGCTTTAGTCCATCGATCTCTTAAAAACCCACCCCCTGAAACAGTCTTAACTGTTTCATGGTTTGTTAAAAGCTCTGTAAGGACACCTAGTTTATTCTGTTTTGTACCCAGCTCTTCTTCTCCAAGTTTTTTTAAGTTCGGTTGAACAAGATAAGTTATAACAATCACAATTGGAGCAATCATTGTTGGAACTAAGGCAACTAGCCCCCCTATAAACCAAAGGACTACTAAAAATAATATCATAAAAGGTATATCAATAAAAACTACTAAAGATGATGATGTAAAAAAGTCTCTAAATCCTTCAAATTCTCTAATTGAAGTAATGATATTACTGCTCGATTTTCCCAAAACTGTAGAATCATGTGAAGAGATTTTGTCGTATAGCTTTCCTGCAACAACATCATCTAGTTTTTGTCCAGCTATATCAGTAAAATAAGCTCTTAACATCTTCATACTAAAATCAAAGAAATGAACTATTACCATTCCTATAGTAAGGCCAATTAAAGAACTATAAGCATTATTTGGTGCGACTTTATCATATACAGTCATTATATAAAACGCACTTGCAACCGAAAAAAGATTTATAAAAATCGATGCTAAGATAATCTGATAGTAAATCCTTTTATTATCAAATACGGACTTCCAAAACCAATTATTTTTATCAATTACCATTTATTATCCTCAAAATACTCAGAGACTCAAATTAAATCTTGAAAGAAGTTCTCTATTCAAATGTCTTACCTGGAGATCAGCTAAAAATAATCTTTTTTCATTCTCAATAAGCTGCTCATAAAAAGCAATCTCTTTTTGAGCGGCATCAAGAAGAGCTGCGGTTGAAAAACTTGAACCAGCCATTCTAATTTCAAAAGTTTCTCTCTGAAGTTTAACATTTTTATAAGCTTCTAATATTCTATCCCTTGCTTGCATGGCTCCAAAGTAACTACCGAAAACATTGGCAGTAGTATTTTTAGTTTCTCTTAACTTAACATCATTATTAATCTTTGCTTGTCGAACTCTTGCTTTACTTGCATTAACCTCCGCACTACCCCTTCCAAAACTAAAGAGAGGAAACTTGACATAAAATCCACCACGAATATCAGTATCTTTTGCCTCATCATCAATATCATACTGAGTATAACGTGCATTAAAGCCAAAATGAGGTCTATACTGACTTTTTGTTAACTCCAAATTATGTTCGGAAATTTTTACTCCAATTTTTGATTTAACTTGCTCATAGCTCTCTGAAAAATTTTTTATTTCAGTATCTTCAAGATTAGATAATTTAAAATCAGGTAATCCTTTGTTATTATACTCATCTTTATAAAAGGAACGAAATAATGATAAATTTTGAATTTTGTTGGCATCTAGTAATGCAATTTTAACCTCAATTTCACTCAATCTTATATTTATTAATGCAAACTCAGTATTTTCTATAGCACCAGCGTTAAACCTAGCTTTTGCAGTTTCTTTGTATCTTTTCAAGTTATCTAGTATTTTAGAGCTGTATTCACTCAATAAAACAGCGCTTGCAGCATTTAAATATATATCAACAGCCTGAATAACTAACTTAGATGCAACCTCGCTCCTTTCAACGTTAGAAACATGCATTTCATTTTTTGCAATATTGATTTTTGAATTTACTTCATTTCCCGAGTATAATTTTTGATCAATACTTATAACACCATCAAATGTATCATCTCGGGTTTTTCTTAATGCATTTGTTTCAATATCCCTTGAAATAGTTCTATCATTATACAATTGGGCATCAATCGTAGGAAACCTCAACCTTTGAGCATATTTTTTATTTTCAATTAGCTCGCCTTTTTTTGCAGTTGCTTGAAGAAAATCAGGCTGAATTATTATTGTATCTCTTATAAAGTTAACAAACTCAATATCTGAAACCTTATCCTCTTTCTGAATATTTGAAAATGTAGATAAGGTCTCAGAATTACTAAGTATTGGAAAAAATATAAAGACCAAAAAAAATGTTGTAATTTTTAATTTATACATAACTAATCTTCTATATGACTTAGATTTAAAGTAACACCTAAATTAATGAGTTAATTTTTCTTTTTTTTTCCATTTTCAGTTTCTTTTTTATCTTTTTTGTCATTATCTTTATTTTGTGCAGAAGTAATTTGTTCATTAATTTCTGTAATTGCAGTAACTAAACCATTAGTTACATTTTCAATTGAACCTCTCGGTATTTCTAATACACCTGAATTCATTAGTTTTCCATCAGGTGCTGTTTTAACTAACTCAACCCTAAGAACATCATTTGAAAAAGTTACTTGTCCTAGTCCATCTGTAAGCATTTTATCCTCCTTAATTAATCAATGTTATATATCTGTAGATGGGAAGATTCTGATAAAATTACAAGTAGCTTAAGGAAATTAATTTAACTCTCTTTAAACTGAGTTCAGTAACGAATTTATAATAACTTTAAAAATAAATTAAAATCAATGGTGGGCGTGGCTGGGTTTGAACCAGCGACCCCTACGATGTCACCGTAGTGCTCTACCGCTGAGCTACACGCCCATATAATTTTTATATTAATTAATTATCAATAATATTAGTATAGATATAGTTATAGATATAAATAAAAAAAGAAAAGTTTAATTTATTTTACAGGGGATATTTTGAAAAAAAAATTACAAGAAGATTTAGATAACTTAATCTCTTATTATAAATCAAATGATTTAACCCTGCTTGAGAGAGAGTCCTTAAGGTTTACTCGGAACTACCCAGATAATTATGATGGATGGAATATTTTAGGAGTTTGCTATAGAGTTCAAAAAAAACATAAAGATGCTCTAAAAATATTTAAAAAATTAATTAAATTATACCCGTCTAAAATTGCAGCATATACAAATCTAGCTAATGTCCACGGTGATAGAGGTGAAATTGATGACTCAATATATTATTATAAAAAAGCATTAGAAATTAATCCAAATGATACCAATACCCTAAATAGTCTTGGTAATTCTCTAGTTTTAAAAGGCAATCTTAATGGTGCTAAAAATTTATATATAAAAAGTTTAGCGATAAATGATTCTGATAAAGAAACACATTATAACTTAGGGGAAATTTATAGAAAGCAATCTGAATATAAAAAAGCCTATACACATTATATTAGAAGCAATAAAAGACTCTCAGAAAGTCATGAGCTAGAATGCTATTACTACCTTGGCGATGAAGAAAAGATTTTTAAGAAATTAGAAAAATTATCCAAAACTGATAATTTAACCTCTTTATCGGCATGCATTAGTGCACATGCATCGATAAGTTATTCTAAAGAAGATGACTATCCGTATTGTAAAAACCCTTTGGATTTTATTTTTCATAAAAGCCTTTATGAGGAAGAAAATTTTAATAATAAATTTAAGAAATCACTTATCGATTTGATTGAAAATAAAAATATAGAATTTATGTCTCAATCCCTTCTAAATAAAGGAAAACAATCAGCAGGTAATTTATTCTTGCGTGAAGATAAAATCATTAAGGAGCTCAAAAAGTTAGTAGAAAAAAAAATAACTGATTATAGAAATTACTATACTCAAAAATTAAACGATACAAATGACAAAAACGATAATTTTTTAACAAATTGGCCAATTGATAGTTTTTTGTATGGCTGGGCAATAAATATTAATGATGGAGGGAATTTAAAACCGCATATTCATAAGGAAGCCTGGCTTAGCGGAAGTATTTATATAAGTCTGCCTGAAATAAATGATAAGAACTCAGGTAAACTTAAAGTTGGAATGCATGGAGCAAATTATCCAAAAAAAGGGAAAGTATTTCAATCTGAAGTAATACCTATAGTCGAAGGCGATATTGTTATGTTTCCTGCTTCACTATTTCATGAGACCATTCCTTTCAAATCAAGTGAAAATAGAGTCTCCTTTGCATTTGACCTAATACCAAAATAAAATCTTTTTAATTATAAGAAGCTACAATGAAAAATCAGATATATTAAATTTGTGATTTTGAAATAGCTGATAAAAAATATTATTAAAGAATTTGATAAAATTTACCTGAAAAGAAAAGATTTTTATAATCTTGAAACTTGGCATAAATTTGAAAAAGAAGATAAATATATATTCTCAGGTATATACAAATTTTGGGTTCAAAAGATTTAAAAATTAAAAATTAGTTTAAAATGAATAGAAAAACAGAAATAATCATAAAACAAGCTGAATTGTTAAAAAAAAATAATAAAATAATTGAAGCAATAAATTTGTTGAAGAAGGGTCTTGTGAGTTACCAAGATAATCCAGAAATACTCTCTTTATTATCAAATCTTTTTATTATAAATAATGAAATTGAAAATGCAGAAAAGTACCTATTAAAGGCTGCTTCACTTGATAGTAATCTACAATCAATTGGATTGAACAAAGTTAGATTAAATATAAAAAGAAAAGAATTTGGTGAGGCTTTAAAAGGTGCAAAATTTTATAATAAAAAATTCCCTTCAGATATTGAGGGAATGGCCGTTCTATCAAATTGTCTAAGATTAAATAATAAAATAAATGAAAGTATTAAACTTTCAGAGGTCGTTATAAAAAAAGATCCAAAATATGCTGACGCATACGTTATATTGGGATTAATCGAATTATCTAAAAAGAATCATAATGAATCATTATCTTATCTTAGTAAGGCTTTTAAAATAAATCCTTACATCAAAGCTATATGGCCAATATTATTATCATTGATTTCAGAAACTGATAATGAAAATAAAATTATTAAGCTATTAGATGACTTTATAAAATATGAAAAAGATAATGGATTATATCATTATGAAAAAGCTTATTTTTATCAAAAAAATCTTATGCATAGTGATGCTTTAGAATGTTATAAAAATGCAATAAAATCTAATTTTTACAATCCTCAAATATATTCTAATATTGCTGATATTTATGAAACTATCGGCAATACAGATGAGGCCAATAAAAGTTATTTAAAGGGTATAGTAATAGACCCAGATAATTCAGAAATTTATAATAACTATGCAGTTTTTTTAAAAAATCAGGGTGAACTAGAAAAGGCATCAGAAAATTTCTTTATTGCTGCTCAGAAAGATCCAAATAATAATCAAATTCTAAGAAATCTAGCTTATTGCTTAAAAGATATAAGGTTTATAAACTTTTCTAATAAATTTTCAGAAATGTTTGAAATGATTTTAGATAAAGGAACAATAATACGGCCTCAGTCAATTCTTCCAGCTATTAATAGTCTGATAAAAACTAATCCTGAAATAAAGAAATTTTTAAGTTTAATAAAGAGCGAAATATCACACAAAGAATTAAATAAAATATTTAAATTTTTACAGAGTGATCCATTATTTCTTAAAGTTATTTCTTTGTGCCCTATTATAGATATAGAAATCGAGCAATTAATAAAAAAATTAAGAAATGAAATCTTAATAAATATAGATAAAAGCTGGAATAATAATGAAATCAGGGATATTCAAGAAGCACTCGTATCTCAATGCATAATTAATGATCATGTCTATGGAATAGAGGAAAGTGAAAAAAAACTTTTATCAAAAATTGATTATTCATTAAAAAAACAGATTTCAGAAAAAAATTCTCTAGATTATAAAAAGTTATTATGTCTTTCATCCTATTATTCTTTAGAAAAAAAAATATGGTTTAATTATTTAAAATTTTTTAGCCCTGAGTCATTTTTTTTTAAAAACCATATAATGTTTATTATGGAAGAAGATAAAATTAAAAACCAAATTAAAAGTATAAAGAAAATTAAAAATAAAATTAGTTTGAACGTAAAAGATCAATATGAGGAAAACCCTTATCCTAAATGGATTAGCCCAAGTTTTGTGACTAATCCTATATCGATTAATGAGTTAGCTAAAAATAGAAAATTAAGATTTGAAAATAATTCAAAAATTTCAAATGATAAGCTTAATGTTTTAATAGCTGGATGCGGAACTGGCCAGCAACCAATAGAATCAGCAAAATATTACAAAAATTCAAAAGTAACTTCAATTGATATAAGCTCAAAAAGTTTAAGTTATGCGATATTCAAAGCAAACCAGTTTAAAGTTGATAATATTGAATTTTTACAAGCTGATATTTTAGATTTAAACGAATTGAAGATAAAATTCGATATTATTGAATGCGTAGGCGTTTTACATCATATGGAGGACCCTTTGCTTGGATTGCAAAAGTTAATTGACACTTTAAAACCAAGGGGTTTATTGAAAATCGGACTTTATAGTAAGATAGCTAGAGAAAATATAAATAATCTAAAAAATAAAATTAAATATCTAGAATTAAAAAATTCAAAAAGTGATATGATTAATTTTAGAAATCAATGCATTAAGTCTAAGGATGATATTATATCATCATATGATTTTTATACCACATCAAGCTTACGAGACCTATTATTTCATGTCCAAGAGCATCAATTTACTCTTGCAGAGATAGAAAAAATAATAAAAGACTTCGGATTAAACTTCTGTGGTTTTGATATAGACAGTTATATTGTTGATAACTTCATAAAAAGTAATTCAAATAGCGACAGTATTTACAATCTTAATCTTTGGAATAATTATGAGATAAAAAATAAAGATACTTTTAAAGGAATGTATCAATTCTGGGTTCAAAAACTCTAAATAAACTAAAAGTCTAATTTTACTTATTTTAAAAACTGATCAATTGAACTCCAAAGTATCTTTCTAAAATTATCTTTTTCCATGAATATCTCGTGTTTAGTTGAGTTAAAATATAAAGTCTCTGCTTTAGGAAGTCTAGAGACCATTTGATCAATTTTTTTTGAATCAACAACCTTGTCATTAATATTATTTATAATGAGTATTTTTAAGTTTATTGTTTCAGCCCAGCCCCTCTCCCTTATCATTCTAAATCTTTTATCAACAGCTTTAGCAAAACTATTAGTCACTCCCCAAAGCCTAATATCTGGCTTTATTCTAACCATATCTATTATTCTTTTATACCTAACTTTATCAGTAGTAAGATCATTTTCCTCAAAAGAAGTTTCTTTTCCCATATTAGGCTTGGAACCAATTAAATAATCTGTATCTTTCCTAAAAATATTCATTAGGGAAGAGGCTGTCCTAAGAAATTTTTCATTTTTAAAACCCAACATAGGAGCTGAGAGTATTCCGTAATAAAATTTTTCTGGATAATCATGAAAAGCTGAGAGCATTATACAACCACCCATAGAATGACCAATTCCTATTAATGGTTTTTTAAAATATTTATCAATAATTTTATTCAAGATATAACTTAAATCTTCATCATGCCTTTTAAAATCTTTCAGAAAAGCTTTGTGAATATCTTTTATTTGATGACCAGACATTCCTTGACCACGCCAATCAAATGTAATGACAGAATAATTTCTATCTAAAAACTCTTGGATAGTCTCAAAATATTTTTCAATAAATTCGTTATGCCCTTGTTGAATAAGAATAGTTCCTTTTGAGTCCTTTGAGCTCCCTCTCCATTGGCATATTCTTATTTTTATACCATCATCCATTTTAATAAAGTATGATTCTATGCCTTTAGGAGCCTTGTAGTTATCTAACTCTAAAAATGGAGCTTTTTCATATTTAGATAAATCAAACTCTTCCATAATCATCCTCGAATCTAATAATATCATCTTCCTTTAAGATTTCGCCAAGTTGAATTTCAATAAATACAAGCTCTTTATTTCCTGTATTCTCTATCCTATGAACTGTATTCTTTGGAATATAAATATGTTCTTTTTCCTTTAGATAATACTCATTATTTTTGATAGTAATTTTACTCTTACCTTCAACTATTTGCCAAAATTCAGATCTATTTTTATGCTTTTGAAGAGATAGTTTTGATCCTCGTGACACTCGAATTTCTTTTATTTGATATCCTAAATTTTTTGCAATGATGTGGTAATTGCCCCATGGTCTTTCTTCAATATTACCCAGATAATTTTTAGTTAGCTGACTACTACTTTCAACTTTTTCTTCTCCTCCAACCCCGAATTCTAAATTAACTCCTAGTTTCTTACATATTTCAGATTCATGAATATTTCCTATGTTACTTCTATCGCCCCCATTGCAATAGCAAATACTTTTATTAGGATTATTACTAACAAATTCTTCAATAGCACGACTACTACTTTTATCACTTGAGGTTTGAATAATTACTTTTGCAATACTTTTGAATTCATTGAGTATCTCTTTTCTTTGATTTTGATTCATGAATGGCTTTCCCTTTTTTTTAATCAACCACTCATCATTATTTAAAAGAAGTATTACTTTATCTGATATTTTGCTTGCATCCTGAAACATTCTTAAATGTCCGACATGGACTGGATCAAACCCTCCACTAACTAATGCATAATCATATTTTTTTGTCATTTTATTCTCTTGATAATTTTATAATATTAAATTTTAATTAAAATGCCCAACTAATATTGACTTAATCGCATTATCAATCTAGTTTCTCGACACAATTAGGAAAAGGTTATGAAAGTCAGAAATTCATTAAAATCTTTAAAAGGAAGACATAGAGATAATAG
>MDSV01218594.1_pt1 | contig 13771 bp, 13 predicted proteins | sample 810851 | NCBI WGS metagenome assembly MDSV01 (sample SAMN05326640, study PRJNA326480) | marine metagenome | isolation source: seawater | place: Atlantic Ocean: North East | collected 2012 | reverse complement strand
TGTGGGCCCACAGGGACTTGAACCCCGAACCTGCGGATTATGAGTCCGTTGCTCTAACCAATTGAGCTATGGGCCCTTTTACAATGTTTTATTATACTTAGTTTATTTAATTCTAATTAATTATGATAATGTTTAAAATAGTTATATTTTTACAACATTAATAAGAGGTATATTTGTTTATTGAATGAAAATATATTTATGAGAAAAATATTTCTAATTACAGAGCGAAGAGCAGATTATTCAAGATTTCAACCAATTTTAAATATTATCAAAAATGATCCTAATCTTGACTATGATTTAGTAGTTACTGGATTACATCTAAAAAAAGAACATGGCAATACAATTGATGAAATTAAATCAGATGGATTTAAAATATTTTCTACTTTTGAAATGTTTCTTGAGGATGAAGATAGTGGAGGATCAATGGTTAGAGCTTATGCCGAAGCAGTAAAAAATGTGACATACGCGCTTGAAAAATCTCAACCTGACATTATTTTATCTGGATTTGATATTGCTGCTAATGCTGCAGTCACTTTAGCTGGGGCACATATGAATATCCCTGTAGCACATATTCAAGGTGGAGAAGTTACAGGTACTATTGATGAATCTATTAGACATGCAATGAGCAAGTTTTCACATTATCATTTTGCCGCTAATCAAGACGCTTGTGAGCGATTAGTAAAAATGGGAGAAAGATCTGATAGAGTTTTTAATGTAGGATGTCCTTCAATTGATGCTATTCTTGATGTAAAGACTGATAATAGTGTCCTTAAAAAATTTAATTTATCTCAACCATATTTTTTACTCATTCAACATCCGGTAACTAGTGAAATCAAAAAATCTGAGGATCAAATTAAAATAACATTGGATGCAATTAATGAGTGCGGAGTTCAAACATTGATTATTCTACCAAATAATGACGCTGGTTACTCTAAAATTATGAATCAAATAAGGAGTTCAAATATATCAAGCGTTGATACTTTATCGATTAAAAACTATGTCAATCTTTTGCGTCATTCTAGCGGATTGATTGGAAATTCAAGTAGTGGGATTCATGAAGCTGCATCTTTTAATATCCCAGTGGTAAATATTGGAACTAGACAACAGGGAAGGCTGAGGCCAGACAATGTTATAGATGTTGACCACAATTTAGATAAAATTGTTAGCGCATTAAGACAGTGTTTAGTTATTAAGAAGAAAAATATAAGTTTTGATAATCCATATGGTGACGGTAAATCATCACAAAGAATTGTAGATTTATTAAAAACATTAAGTATTGATGAAAAAATTATACAGAAGAGGATAACATATTAATGAAGAAAATATTTATTACTGGCGGTTCTGGCACAGTTGGAACATCTTTTATAAAACAATATTATGATAAGTATCAATTTTTTAGTTATAGCAGAAATGAAAAGATGCAAGTTTCTCTCAAGAGAAAGTTTAATAAAGTCCAAATAATTTTAGGAGCAGTCGAGGATAAGTTATCTTTAGAAAATAATATGGCTAAAGTACAGCCAGATATAATTATTCATGCTGCTGCTTTAAAACACGTTGATACTGCTGAAATTTCACCAATACAGGCTATTAAGTCCAATATCATAGGTAGTTTAAATGTTATTGAAGCAGCTGTAAATAATAACGTTCCATCCACAATAGCTATAAGTACGGATAAGGCCTGTAGTGCTGATAATAATTATGGATATACAAAACTGTTAATGGAAAAAATATTTTTAGAAGCTCATACTAAAAAAAATAAATTTACAGTTTGTAGATTTGGAAATGTATCTCATAGTCATGGGTCTGTCATTCCTTTTTGGTTAAGATTAAAAGCTGAAAATAAACCACTTTTATTAACACATAAATTAATGAACAGGTTAATGTTTTCTAGAGAAGAAGCTGTTAAGTTAGTGCATAAAGCTATTATAAATACAAATAAAGAAGACGAGACATTCATCTTATCTCAAAAAATGAAATCAGTAAATATGTTTGAATTAGCTAACACCATTTCTGATAAAATAAAAGATATAGGCATACGACCTGGTGAAAAATTAAATGAAACTTTAATTAGTGAGAATGAGGTCCCCTATACTTTTGTCAATGGAAAGTTTATAACGATTAGAAATTATAAAAACAAAGGTAAAAATTCTCTAGATGGAAAGTATTCATCTGAAAATGCAGAATTTATGACTAGAAAAGAAATGATTAAGGCTGTTGCTGAAACAAATAAAAGCTTAGAAAGATCTTTGCTAGAATCAAGAATATATTAAGGTATGTCTATAAATAAAGATACTTTTTTTGAAATTTCTGGACGAAAAATTGGGTATAATTATGATCCACTTGTTATTGCTGAAATAGGCATTAATCACTGCGGAAGATTAGATATAGCATTTGAATTAGTTGATGCTGCACATAGTGCGGGAGTTGAAGTTGTAAAGCATCAAACACATATTGTATCAGATGAAATGACTTCCGAGGCAAAAAATGTAATTCCAGGACATACCACTGAGTCTATCTATGAAATCATTGATGCATTTTCATTAAATGAAGAAGACGAATTAAAGTTAAAAAATTATATAGAAAGCAAGGGGATGATTTTTATCAGTACTCCATTTTCTCGAGCAGCAGCAGACAGATTGAATAGAATGGATGTGCCTGCATATAAGATTGGATCAGGAGAATGTAATAATTATCCACTGATAGAACACATTTGTAAGTTTGGGAAACCTATTATTTTAAGTACTGGAATGAATTCAATAGATTCTGTTAAGCCATCAGTTGATATCATGAGAAAGTATAATATCCCATATGCTTTACTTCATTGCACAAATATTTATCCTACACCACCTAATTTAGTAAGACTAGATGCAATGATTGAGCTTAATAAGCATTTTGAAGATGCTGTAGTTGGCTTATCTGATCATACTACTAGCAATTATGCATGTTTAGGTGCTACTGCTTTAGGCGCATCAATTCTTGAAAGACATTTTACAGATTCTATGGATAGAGAAGGACCTGACATCATTAATTCAATGGATACTATGGCATGCAAAGAATTAATCCAAGGATCTAAAATTTTAAAACAGGAAAGAGGCGGGAGTAAAGGACCTGTAGAAGAAGAGATTCCAACAATAAATTTTGCATATGCATCAATTGTTACTATTAAAGAAATTAAAGTTGGTGAAAAGTTAACTATGGAAAATATTTGGGTTAAAAGACCTGGAACGGGTCCATTATTTGCAAAAGATTTTAAGAACGTACTTGGAAAGAAAGCAAATAAATTATTAAAGAAAGATTTGCATTTAAAAAAAGAAGATTTTTCTTAGGGCTATAAGATATGAAAGTTCTTTATTTAACACAGTCTAGTTCTTTAGACTTTTTTTATGATTTACATAAAAATTCTTCATCATTCAAAGATGCTGCATATGTTGTTACTGATTTTGAATACTATAAATCTTTTATAAAAAAAACTCCAACATTTGAAGTAGAAAATAAAGATATTTTTAAAGAATGGACACTTGAACCGTCAAAAGAAATTCTTGATAAATCTTTTTTGAATCACATTGAAAAAGAATATTTTAGTTCTCCCATTTTAAAAGCAGCAAAAATTGATAGAAGGCTTGTTGGCGGTCTAAAGTCAACCTATATACAAAATGATAAAAGAGTTTTTACTGATAAAGAATTAATGCAGAATATACAATACTCTTTTAAGCAAATATCTGAATTTATAGATCAATACAAGCCAGACTTAATAATTGGTTTCATATGTGTTACTATGATTGAATATTTAACATTTCATATTGCTAAGAAGAAAAAAATAAAATATTTAAATCTTCGACCTTCTAGAGTGAAAAATAAATTTTTTGTAGTTGATGATATCTTTGATCCGCCAAAAGATGTTGTTAAAGATTTTTCATCAAATATTATTGATAAAGAAGCTAATAAAGAGGCAAATGATATTCTAAGAGAATTGAAAAAAGATTTCTTATACGAAGGCGTTATTCCTACTAAAAAGAAAGATAGTTTTATACAGCACTTAAAATATTCTAATATTTCATCTTATTTTATGAAAAAAAATAATCCTATTTTAAGGATATCCAAATATGTCACTAATATATTTATATATAATTATTTACAAACTATATATGCGTGGAGGATACAGAGGATGTATCAAGCATATGCATCATATAGATATTTTGATAAACTGCCTAAACATAATTATACTGACTATGTATTATTCCCGCTTCATAAAGAACCTGAAGTACAATTATTGTTACATGGGTATAAATATACTAATCAGATTGACGTAATAGAAAATATTGCAAAAAATTTACCTGATGGCATTAAAATGTTAGTCAAGGAACACCCCATGGCTGCTGGCTATAGACCTACAAAATTTTATAAAAAAATAAATAGAATCCCTAATGTTGCAATAATAGGACCCATGGAAAATCTCTCAACAATACTAAAAGGTGCAAAAATGCTAATTACCATATCTGGTACTTCTGCCTTTGAGGCAATTTTAAAAAAAGTTCCAGTTATTCATTTTGGGGATCTTCCATTTGAGCAATTAAGCAACAAAATGATTAAAAAATTAAATAATTTTAATGATTTATCAAGTAGTTACAATATTCTAATAAAGGATTATCATTATGAAGAGTCAGAGATTATAAGATTTATTGAAACCTGTATTAGAAATTCAGTCCCCCTAGACTTTTATTCACTATTTTTAAAAAAATCTCCACCAAATATTTATAAACAAGATATTTTATCTGAAAAGAAAAAGCAGCTCTCTAATCTAGAGGATTTTATAGTTAGTAAATTAAATTAAATAAACTTATTTTTTTCTTATGATAATTTGGCTTACAGGGCAACCAGGAAGTGGTAAAACCACATTAGCAAATCAATTAATCGATAAAATTTATCTTGAAAGAAATGATAAGAAAATCATTAATCTGGATGGAGACGATTTAAGAAAAATAAATAAAAATAAAGATTATTCAAAAAATGGCAGAATTAAAAATATATCTACCGCTATATCAATTATGAGATTTTTAGCCAATAAAGAATACGTATGTATTGTATCCATTGTTGCGCCTTACAAATTTTTAAGAGATGAACTAAAGAGTGAATTCCCTTTTCTAGAAGTATATCTACATACTTCTGAAATTAGAGGTAGAGAAGATTTTTTTGCAACAGACTATGAAGTGCCAACTGACCCTAATACATTATCAATTGACACTGGAAAACTAACAATTAAGGAAAGTACCGATGAAATATTCAATGTTTATAGGAAGATGGCAACCGTGGCATGATGGTCACAGATGGCTAATTAATCAAAGACTGAATGAAGGCAAGAACATACTGATTTGTGTACGAGAGGTAAGTAAAGATGATAAAAATCCATATGACCCTCGCGATGTAAAGAAAAATGTTGAAAAAGAATTAAATGATTTAATTTTATCTGGTCGTGTTAAGGTCATAGTCATACCTGATATTGAATCGGTTAACTATGGCAGAGGAGTAGGATATGATATTATAGAGCATGTTCCGCCAAAAAAAGTTGGAGAAATTTCTGCTACTGATATAAGAAAAAAAATATTTGATAAATGAACAATTTTCTAATCATCAAACCTGTATCAGTAATTTTTTATTTTCACGTAATTTATAATTTATAATATTTATTTTGACTATATTAAAAGTTTCATAATCAAAAGAACAGAATAAGAACATGAATCCAGAATTAAAAATAATTATTCAGCAAATAATACGTCAAAGAGGTTTGGTATTAGTTGCTACATTTTTTGGCTCATTGATAAGTTTAGTTTATTTATTATTCTTCTATCAGCCAGATTTTACATCAACATCAAAAATTTATTTATCTGATAAGCAATCCAATCAAATATCTTTAGGTGGATTGTCCCAATTAGGTATTCAAGTTCCTTTTTCTGAAGGATCTGCTACCAGTCAAATGTCAATTATAGGAGAAGTTGTAGAATCTCAATCTTTTTTAGAGAATTTATTAAACCAAAAAGTCAATACTGGCGAATCGGAAACCTCAACACTATACGATTGGATTAATATTGGTTCAAATCCTGACATTAAAGACTATAAAAATATTGTTAATAGTTCTTTAAGTCTAAGAGAGATGATAAGTGTTGTTGAAAATTATCAATCATCAATTATTAAGATTGAAGTGACTGCTAACAACAATTACGTTGCTCAAGGCGTAAATGAAATATTAATCAAATCTGTTAATAATCTTTTAATCAAAAAAAATAGTGAAAAAGCATCTAGCAAGTTGTTGTTTATAAATGAAAGAATAAATGAAGCTGAGAATAATTTAAATATTGCTGAAAATCTCTTAAAAGATTTCAGATATAAAAATATGAAAGTTAATTCTTCTCCAGATTTACAAATGCAGTTAGACGGCTTATTGCGTGATGTTAAATTTAAGACGAATATTTTATCTACTTTATTTGAACAAAGAGAAGTTGCGAAAATCCAAAAGAATGAAAAAACAGAAAGTTTTAATATTTTAAGTGAGCCTAATTTCCCCATCTATCCTTCTTCGCCAAGAAGATTATATCAATTAATAGTTTATATCGCTTCTAGTATTATACTTCCAATCTTATTTATTATTTCTAAGATCTTTTATACAAACCTATTAAGTGCTTTACGTAAATATTATCATCAAATATAAGATATATAAAATCAAAGAAATATGAACGTTAAAGTTATTGGAGCAGGATCAATTGGAAATCATTTAGCAAACGCATGTGTAACACAAGGATTGCATGTTACAATTGTAGATACTGATAAAGACGCTTTAAATAGAACAAAAAATATTATTTATCCTGAAAGATATGGGAAATGGAATGAAGATATAATTTTAGCTCAACCAGATATGTTAAATGGTATGAAATTTGATATAATCATCATCGGTACTCCTCCAGCATCTCACTTATCACTTGCTATTGAGGAGATAAGAAATAATCCAAAAGCCATATTGATTGAAAAGCCATTATGCGGCATTACAGATGAGGAGCAAATACAATTGGATACCTTTAAAAAATTATTGAAAGAATCAGATACTAAAGTGTTTGTTGGCTACAATCACACTATTACGGACTGCACTTTATTTACTGATGATATAATCAAGTCAGGCTCATTGGGTAATCCAATATATATGGATGCAAATATTCGTGAAAATTGGGGTGGTATTTTAGACGCTCACCCATGGCTTAAAGGCCCAGAGGATAGTTATTTAGGATCTATTGAACAAGGTGGAGGAGCGTGTTTAGAACATTCACATGGCGTTAATATATTTCAACATTTTCTATCTTTACTCAATGTTGGAAATATTAAAAGTATTTCTTGCAAAATGAAAATTATTAAAGGAGAAAAATTGCATTACGATGAAGTATGCTCAATTCTCATTGATACCGACACTTCATTCCATGGTAGAATTGTGCAAGATGTAGTAACAAAACCTACGGAAAAATATGTACACATAGTTGGAGACAAGGGATTCTTAAAATGGTATATCAATTATGACGCAAATAATGATGCAGTAAAATATCACATCAATGATAAAGAATATTTAAAATTATTTCCAAAAATCAGACCGGATGATTTTAAAAATGAAATTCAAAATATCGTTAATGTTTTAAGTGGTAATTCAGTGTATAATGAATCGCCTATTAATTTTAAAAATGCTGTAAAAACGCATGAGCTTATCTTAAGTTCTTTTCAATCACATGATACAAATAAAGTAGTATATTTTTAACTTATAAAAATGAAAGTAGATTAATAAAATGAAAAAACTTTTTAATTTTAACGATCTTTTTACCTTAGATCTTGCCAATAATCATCTCGGTTCAGTTGAGCATGGCACCAATGTTATTAATGAGTTAGGGTCTATAGTAAATGAATTAGACATTAAAGCGGCGATAAAATTTCAATTTAGAGATACTTTAAATACTTTTGTGCATCCAGATTTTAAAGATCGTAATGATGTAAAGCATATTCCATGGTTTGTACAAACTTATATGGATAAAAAGGGGTATGAAGAATTAATACGAGTAATTAGAAATAATAATATGTTAGTTATGTCAACTCCTTTTGATAACGTATCCGTTGATTTAATTGATAGCCTTGATATAGATATTATTAAAATAGCTAGTTGTTCTGCTGATGATTACCCACTTATTAAACGTATATGTCAATCAGATAAGCCAGTAATCATATCAACAGCAGGTTTAAATTTATCAGAAATTGATAAAGCAGTAGGTATGTTAAGAGAGCATGACATGGATTTTGCAATTATGCATTGTGTAGCTTTATACCCTACTCCAGATGGATCATTGAATTTAAATCAAATTGATTTGTTGAAGAAAAGATATCCCGATGTTACAGTAGGATGGTCTACACATGAATCTCCTGACGATTATGTAACAGTGCAACTAGCCTATGCAAAAGGAGCAAGAATCTTTGAAAGACATGTAGGAATGCAATCAGAAATTAAAGCCCTTAATGCCTATTCTTCTGAACCAAAGCATGTAAAGCATTGGATTGCTGCATATCAGGCAGCTGTTGCGAATTGTGGGAGTGTTAATCGCCCCCCGTACTTAGCAGAAGAAAAAGATTCCCTACTTTCACTAAAAAGAGGAGTATTTTGTTCAAAGGATATCAAAAAAGGAGATACAATATCAGAAAAAGATATATTTTATGCCATACCATTAAACTTAGAAGTAGGGTTTGATGCAGGTAAATGGCGTGAAGGATTGATTGCTGATCAAGACTATAATAAGAACGAGCCATTAAACAAAGACATGCTTGTAAAATCAGAACTGTCAGATGAGGATATTATTAATAATATCATGCTACAGGTTCGAGGCATGTTAAATGATGCTAGAATCAAAATCGGTAAACATAGTGATATTGAAATTTCACATCATTATGGACTATCTAGATTTAGAGAGTTTGGTGCAGTTATTATTGATATTATAAACAGAAAATATTGCAAAAAATTAATTATTCAACTACCTAGACAAAAGCATCCTTATCATTATCATAAAAAGAAAGAGGAAACATTTCAAATTCTTTATGGAGATTTAGAGGTAGAAGTTGGAGGAGAATCTACGTCATTATCACAGGGCGATATCGCTACAGTAAAACAAAATAAATGGCATAAGTTTCATACACTGAATGGTGTTATATTTGAAGAGATTTCTACTACTCATTACAATAATGATTCCTTTTATGAAGATGATAGTATATCTACCCTAAAAAGAGAAGATAGAAAAACAATTGTCAAAAACTGGGAATGCTAAAATCCGATTTTCAAAATCTAAAAATATTAGTATTTGATTTTGATGGGACCCTTGTATCGTCTAATGAGTTAAAAGAACAAATTTTTTTTGATATTTTTGAAAGAAAATTTCATTCAATAGTTGCAAATGCTTTGGTAGAGTATAAAGATGCTAGTAGATTTGAAATTATTAAAAAAGTATTAATCCAAACAAAAGAATTTGATTGCGAAAAAGATTTAGATCAATTTACTAATGCATACAGCAATCATTTGATAGAAAAAATTAAAAAGATTCCCATAGATTCAGATATATTCAAAAATCTTGATATTTTAAAAGAAAAATATCATTTATTTCTAAGTTCACATACCTATGAAAAAGATTTGCCAATTATATTAAAAAACTTAAAATTGGATATATTTTTTAAAGCTTTATTTGGGTATCCACAGAAAAAAGAAGTTACTTTGAAAAATATAATTAACCAGTATGCTGTATCTGGAAGTGAAGTAGTAGTTATTGGAGATGGAGAATCTGACAGAATTTCAGCAGCAAAAAATAATTGCCACTTTTTTCTTATAAATGATAAAAATAGCATCAAATTATTCTTTAAATTAATCAATGGATAATATTTTAATAGTAGTTCCTGCAAGAGGTGGTAGCAAAGGAATAAAACTCAAAAATCTAAAAACCATTTTTGGTGATTCTTTAATTAAAATTACATCAAAAGTTATTCATCAATTGCCATTTGAGTATACAGCAATTGTGTCTACAGATCATCCTGACATTGCAAATGAAGCAAAAGAATGTAATCTTGAAGTCCCATTTATTCGACCTAAATCTATTTCTGGAGATTTTATTTCAGATTGGGATGTTTTAAATCATGCTATCTTAGAAATGGAAAAGATCAAAAACAAAATTTTTGACATAGTAATTATGTTACAACCTACATCTCCATTAAGATCTGCTAATGATATAGAGGAATGTTTAGATAGGTTCAAAAGTAATAATTTTGATTCTGTTTGGACTGTTTCTCCAATAGATTTAAAATATCATCCTAAAAAAATTCTAAATGCTAAAAATAATAAACTATCGTTCTATGATGTTGATGGCAAAAATGTTATCGCAAGACAACAACTTGAAGAATGTTTTATAAGAAATGGATTGTGCTATGTCGTATCTAGAAATTGCATATTAACTCATAAGAATATCTATGGAGAAAATTTCGGATACTCTATTACTCAACGAGATATTGTTAATATTGATACTCTTGATGATTTAGAAAGAGCAACTGAGTTAATGTCTAAGAAATGAAAAAAAATATCTTACGATCTTTATTAAATAAATTTGGAATATTCCGAATCTTATCTAAGTTAAATTCACCTAAAATTACAGCAATTATTTTTTTTCTTACATCTAGTATTATTAAATCAAAGAAAAAAGATGCCCCTACAATGATTTATATCCATAAGGGAATAGGTATTGATGATATAGAAGCTATGGGTAAATACTCAAACCAAATAAACTATATTGTGATTCAATCTTCATTCCTAAGAGAGATATTTAAATTTTTTTTCGGATCCAAGATTTATGAAAATAAAAATCTACATATTGATTATCACATAGATTTAGATATATTTCCAGTTGAAAAGAAAGAGAAATATAGAAAATTTCTAACTGACACATTTTTATTTTTTGAAAAATTAGCAAAATATGAAGGATTTATATCTTCAAATTATGTTTATAGTTATTTACAAGAGCTGGGTAGATTTGCTAGGAATAAAAGAAAAACTTATGTGGTGCTATATAAAGAGGGTTTAGTAAGCAAAAAATTTATAAGCAGTTTCATAAAAAGATATACAAATCATAAGTTTACAGGAACAGTTCTCTTAACTTATAATGAATTTATTAAACAAGCATTTATTGAATCCAATATTGATGGATTTAATAAAGATAATGTAGTTTCGGTAGGGATGCCAAGGCTAGACTCTTATAGCGATCTAAAAACAAGAAATAGTCACATTGTATTTTTTTCTTTTTATCCAAGCGATAAATTTTCTTACCTTGAAAGTGAAGATTTTTTTAATTCAGATTTGAAAGATAAGATAAAGAATATTTCTCAAGATTTTCATATAAATGTAATTAAATATGCAAACCAAAATCTTGATAAAAGGTTAATTATTAAAACAAAATTTCCAAAACGATACTCAGATTATATTTATAATATAGTGAAACAAAATAATCTCACTCTATCAAGTAATATTTCTATTTCAAATAATAAAAGTACAGTATTTTTAATTAGAAATGCATCAGCAGTTTTAGGATACAATTCTACTACTCTTACCGAAGCTCTAATCTTAAATAAAAAAATTATTACTCCTGATTTTTCCAGTATAATACCGAAGGAAAATGATATTGATTATTTTGTAAATTATAAGAATGTCTCTGAAACAGTATCAAGTTATGATGAATTGCATCTCTCATTATCATCTGATACCAAATCAAGCAAAAAAGCAGTTAGTCAATTTTTAAAAGATTATATTTCACACAATAATTTTCAGGCATCTAAGAAAGCAGAAAGTGAGATTATTAGATATATAAATGAATAAAGATGTACTAAAAGATTGTTAGTTAGGAAAATTTATATTTCTTATTTTAATTTAAATGAACATCGCTTTTATTTTTGCTCTATTAATTTTGATTTTCCCAATCTTTGTGTTGTTAATAAAGGAAAAAGACAATGCTTTTTTATTATTAATGAGTCTAGTTTTTCTTATTAGTTGGATTGCCGATGAACTACTACTTATTCCTCATTTTTTTACTTGGTCAATAGAAGCTATAATTCTAATATTATTTATTAATTTCATTTTACCTAAAATAGTTTTTTTTAGAAAAATTGAACTACCGCCTTTTGGAAAACATATATTATTTTTACTTATATATACTCTTATTGGTTCATTTATTTATTTTATCAATTTGAGTGATATTCTATTAGGACTAAGAGCTTTCTTTAAATACATATTTCTTTTAATTATTTTTTCTAATGCTAATTTTTCAAAACAATCATATAAAAAATTCTTTAAATACTGGCTTTATTTTATGTCAATACAACCTTTTATTGCATCATTTCAATATTTTATTTTAGGACATACTGATGATTTGATTTATGGTACATTGCTATCTACTGGTATTGCCGCTGTATTGTTGATCATATTTATTCTTTGTTTAATTGATTTAATTAACCGAGAAAAAGTAAATAATTATATTCTTTATTTTTTAATTTTTTTATCAATGACTATAATTCCCATTTTAGGTGAAGCAAAAGCTTTTTTTTATTTTCTTCCATTTGTTTTTATCATTAGATATGGTCCTAATATTTTGAAAATAAGTTATAAGAATATCTTAAAATTTTCTTTCTCATTTTTCCTTGCTTTGTACTTATTTCAATCTTTTTATAATGTTAACCTATTTAATATTGGTGAAATAAATACTTCTGATTTTTTGTTTGCACAAAATAAGGGAGGTATTGAAGCATTCGATTCTCAACAAACTCTAGCAGTGAGTTTATCTGAACGATTTCTCTCAATCACTTCTTTGTATGATGCGGGTTTTTTGGGTGGCGACTTAAAAAGATTTTTTATCGGAGATGGAATTGGTTCTCATATTCTGAATTATGATTCAACTGAAAGTTTTTCACTAAATACTAAAGAATCTTTCATACAAAAATTTTCATTATCTAATTTTATTCAAAATATCGGTTTTATTGGATTTTTATTTTTTTGTTTATTGCTTTTTCGAATTAGTTATTTTTCATATAAAGCCTCTTTTAATGTAGATGATAAATTTTTTAAATCAATTTATAGTATTATACCTGCATTTTCTTTTCTATTCATTATTTCAATGTTTTATACAAATCCATTTGAAGATAGCATATCTTTTTCTTTTTGGTTTTTTATATCTAGCCTAATTTATTATCCTAAAATTAATGAACTATAATAACAAAATATTATACCATATCAATAGAGCATACAACTGCTTGCTAATATATTGATATTAATATAAATTGGCAGATTAAGTTCTCAAAAAAATTATTAAAAATGAATATAAAGAAAAAATTATTTACTTGGATAGGTACAATTATCAGAAGATTTTTAAATTTTTCAGATGTTAAGCCATATCAGAGTTTTTTATATAATGGAAAATACATTGAAGGTAAAGTAGATACTGTACGCCTATATCATAATCTTGCTATTTCTCAAGAAGTTAAAGGTAAAAGCGTATTAGACTTAGGCTGTAATGAAGGTTCCATATGTTTATCTGCAGCACAGGATGGAGCATCAAAAGTTGATGGCGTAGAAATTGAAGACTATGTATGTGAATTGGCAAGATTGCGTGCAAAAGATGCTAAGGTCGATGTTAATTATTTACAAACTGACATAGTAGACTATATTGAAAATAGTAGT
>MDSV01128629.1_pt1 | contig 13771 bp, 8 predicted proteins | sample 810851 | NCBI WGS metagenome assembly MDSV01 (sample SAMN05326640, study PRJNA326480) | marine metagenome | isolation source: seawater | place: Atlantic Ocean: North East | collected 2012 | reverse complement strand
TTTTATCTTGTTATTCATCACATCTTCAAGAGCAGGTTTAGATAATTGTTCCATTTTGCAAAACCATTGCATCGATAATTTCGGTTCAATAACTGCGTCTGTTCTTTCAGAAAATCCAACTTTATTTAGATGTTTTTCAGTCTTAATTAAGTAACCTTTCTTTTTTAAATCAATAGCTATTTCTTCTCTTACAACAAATCTATCTTTTCCAATGTAAAGTTGTGCGGAATCATTTAGTGTTCCGTCATCATTTAAAATATCTACTGTATCTAATCCATGTTTTTCTCCAATTTGATAGTCATTAATATCGTGTGCAGGTGTAATTTTTAATGCGCCAGTCCCAAATTCAATATCTACATATTCATCAAAAATAATAGGAATAATTTTATTTATCATTGGGATGATAGCATTTTTACCTTTTAAGTGTGAATATCTTTGGTCATTTGGATTTACACAGATGGCTGAATCTCCCAAGATTGTCTCTGGTCTAGTGGTAGCAATAGTTATTTTCTTATCACTCATTTCTATATCATATGATATATAATAAAGTTTTGACTGGATTTCCTTATGTATTACTTCTTCATCAGAAACTGCTGTTTTTGCTAATGGGTCCCAGTTTACCATTCTTACTCCTTTATAAATTAGCCCTTTGTTGTATAAATCAATAAAAACTTTTATGACAGACTCACTCATATCTTCATCCATTGTGAATTTTGTTCTTTCCCAATCACATGATGCCCCAAGTTTTCTTAATTGTTTTAAGATTATATCCCCATGTTTTTCTTTCCATTCGTAAGCATGATTCATGAACTCTAATCTACTTATATCTTCTTTTTTTATTCCTTTTTCATATAGTTTGTTTAAAACTTTGGCTTCTGTAGCAATAGAGGCATGGTCAGTTCCAGCTACCCAACAAGCATTGTACCCCATCATTCTAGCACGACGAATTAAAATATCTTGCAGTGTATTGTTAAGCATGTGACCCATATGTAGAACACCTGTAACATTAGGAGGAGGAATTACTATTGTATAAGGTTCTCTTTTATCAGGTGACGAATTGAAGTACCTTTTTTTAATCCAATGGTTATACCATTTCTTTTCTGCTTCAATATGTTTATATTCTTTTGAAACTTTCAATTGTATTTTTTTGGTGTAAATCTACAAATTCTTATTGTTTAATATTCTTATTTGGCTAAAGAGAATATTTTATTAATTTTGTCGTTAAATAATTAGTTTAAAATTTATTAAAATAAAAAATATTGAAATGAAAAAATTACTTTTATTATTAGCTCTTATTTTAGGATTTTGTATTTCTAATGCACAAAGAATTCCTGATACTAAATTACCTGTTAAAGAAAAACAAGTAGAGCAAAAAAAGAAACTTGTTGATGCAACAATTGATTTTGAAAGTAAAGTGGTTGATTATGGAGTAATTGATAATAAATCTGATGGGGCACGAAAATTTGTTTTTAAAAATAATGGAACAGAGCCATTGATTATTAAAAATGCAAAAGGTAGTTGTGGTTGTACAGTTCCAACTTGGCCAAGAGAGCCTATTGCTCCTGGAGATTCTGGAGAGATTGGTGTACAATATGATACTAAAAGAGTAGGAAAATTTACTAAAACAATTACATTGTCAACAAATGCTAGTAAGGCTCCAGTTATCTTAACTATTAAAGGAGAAGTGAATCCACCTCCAAAAGACACTCAGACACTTGAAAGGAAAGCATCTGGAGCTCCTTTAGAAAAGAATTAATTTAGTTTTAAAATGTCGAGAAATTTATTCCCTCTTTTTGAGGGTTTTTTTTTAAATTTTAGTTATGCCAAAAATTTCAAATAAGGGAATGTTAATGCCAGAGTCACCAATAAGAAAATTGGTGCCATTTGCTGAGCAAGCTAAAAAAGCTGGCAAAAAAGTTTTTCATTTAAACATTGGTCAACCAGACATTAAAACTCCTGATATTGCTTTAGAAGCAATTCGTGATTTCTCTAAAAATGTTGTAGAATATTCGCATTCAGCAGGATTTGAAAGCTATAGAAAAGGCTTGGCCACATATTACAAAAATAGATCAATAAATGTTAACTACAGAGATATTATAGTCACAACAGGAGGGTCTGAAGCACTTCTATTTGCTTTAAACTCTTGTTTAGATAAGGGTGATGAAATTATAATACCAGAGCCATTTTACGCTAATTATAATGGGTTTTCTATTTCTACTGGTGTAAAAGTCAGACCAATTCCGACTTCAATTAATGATGGCTTTGCATTACCTGATATAAAAAATTTTACTCAAGCAATTAATTCGAATACTCGAGCAATTCTTATCTGTAATCCTGGCAACCCAACTGGTTATCTGTATTCTAAAGAAGAGTTAGAAACTCTTAAGAGTATTGTTTTAAAGCATGATTTATTCCTTATTGCAGATGAGGTATACCGAGAATTTTCTTATGATGGAATTAAGCATCATTCTGTACTTAATCTAGATGGTTTAGAGCAGAATGCTATTGTAATTGACTCTACTTCTAAAAGATATAGCATGTGTGGAATTAGAGTTGGTTGCATTGTGTCTAAAAATAAAGATTTAATATCTACTGTATTAAAGTTTGCACAATCAAGATTGTCTCCTCCAACATTCGGACAAATAGCTGGTGAAGCTGCTTTGTATACATCTCAATCTTATTTTGATAAGGTTGTTTCGGAGTATCTTCTTCGAAGAAATCTTTTGATTGAAGGTTTAAATAAAATTAATGGAGTTATTTGCCCTACTCCTAAAGGAGCATTTTATGCCATTGCTGAGCTTCCTATCGATGACGCTAATAAGTTTGCACAATGGTTGTTACAAGACTTTGATTTAAATGGAGAAACTGTAATGTTGGCTCCTGCAGCTGGTTTTTACGCATCACCAGGTATGGGTATTAATCAAGTTCGTATTGCTTATGTCCTTAATAAGGACTCTTTAGAATCTGCGATTAATATTATTTCAGAAGCATTAAAAGTTTACCCAGGAAGAATTAAATGATTGAATTAAGATTTTAAAAGAAATTATAATCTCAGATTTAAGATAATACAAGATTCAGTTGTGTTTAATATTTTTGAGAGAATAAAATCAGACTTTAATAAATGAAGTGTTTTTATATTATCTAATTATAAATAAGATATTTCTCTCTAATTTTATTAAAATTTTCTAATCCTTTCTTCCAACTATTTTTTATTTCTTTTGATTTTTTTCCTTCGATTATTTGTAGTCTCAGTTTATCTGTTCCTGCAAGCTTGTCAAAAAAATCATTAAAGAAAGTTTCTTTTTTTGGATATCTGTTGTATGAGCTTATAAGCCATCTTAAGTTGATTTCTGTTAAATAATCATCTTGAAATCTTAAGTCTGTTCCAAAACATTTTTTCCCTTCATATTTAGGTTTTTTGCTTCCTTCTCTACTTTTAGGAATGAAGCTGTAATTACTTTCAAAATATGGATTTCCATAGTGTTGAAATGGAAATTCCGTACCTCTGCCAATACTAATATCTGTTCCTTCAAAAAGGCATAAACTGGGGTATAAATTAACTGATCTAGAATTTGGAAGATTAGGTGATGGTTTTATGGGTAATCCATAGTTTAAATCATGTGTATAGTTTTCCATTTTGATTATAGTTAGATTGCATCTTGGATTTATCCATTTTTCACCATTAATCATTTTTGCATATTCTCCAATAGTCATTCCATGTACAATAGGTACTGGATGCATTCCAACAAAGGACTTGAAGCTTTCCTCTCTAATTGGTCCATCAATATAATGTCCATTTGGGTTTGGTCTATCTAGAATTACAACTTGGATATTATTTTCTGCAGCAGTCTCCATTATATAATGTAGAGTAGAGATATATGTATAAAAGCGTGCCCCAACATCTTGAATGTCAAAAAGCAAAACTTCTATTTTTTCCAATTGTTTTTGGGTAGGTTTTTTTTGTGATCCATATAGTGATATAATTGGTATCCCTGTTTGGTCATCTGTTTTATTTTCTACTTTCTCTCCTGCATCAGCAATCCCTCTAAATCCATGTTCAGGAGAAAAAACTCTCAAAATATTTATTTGTAGTGTCAATAAACTATCCACTAAATGTGTATTTTTAATCATAGAAGTTTGGTTGGCTACTATTGCAATTTTTTTGTCTTTTAAAATATGTAAAAATGCATCAGTTCTATCAGCTCCAACTTTAATAGTTTGAGCATTAATACCTAAAGTAACAAGTACAAAGCTAATGCAGATTATTTGTCTTATTTTTGTCATTAATTATGAATATAGAATATTTTATATCTAAAAAATTATTTTCAGCAAAGAAAAAGAATAATTCCTATACAAAGCCAATTTTAAGTATTGCAATTATAGCTATTGCCCTTTCTCTTTTTGTTATGTTAATTTCAGTTATGGTTGTGACTGGATTCAGAAATGAGATTGCTTCTAAAATTATTGGTTTCGGTTCACATATAACAGTTAGTAACTTTATCAATAACCAATCTTACAATAGTGAGCCAATAAGCATTAATCAAGATTTTTATAATTCTTATGATGAAAGCGTTATAAAAAATATTAATGTTTTTGCAATAAAACCAGCTATAATTAAAACTGATAGTGAGATTCATGGTGTTGTTTTAAAAGGTGTTTCTTCTGATTATAATTGGGATTTTTTTAATAACAATTTGATAGATGGAAATGTTCTAAATATTACTGATCAGATAAAATCAAATGGCATTCTTATTTCTGAATATCTTGCTAAATTTTTAGATTTAGATGTTAATGATAATTTAGTAATGTATTTCGTTCAAGACCCACCAAGAGCTCGAAAATTTAATATTAAAGGTATTTATAACACAGCTTTAGTGGATTTTGATAAATTATATGTTTTAGCAGATATTAAGCATATTCAGACCTTAAATTCTTGGTCTGATACACTGGTTGGAGGTTTTGAAGTTAATATTAATAATTTTGATGATTTAGAAAATATTACTAAGATGATTTACGAGCAAATTCCATATGATTTGAATGCTCAGAATATTAAAGAAACATCATCACAGATTTTTGATTGGTTAGATTTGCAAGATATAAATGTTAGAGTTATTCTAATACTTATGCTTATTGTTGGTGTTATGAATATGATTACAGCGCTACTAATTCTTATTTTAGAGCGAACTCGTGTAATAGGAATTTTAAAAGCTTTAGGAGCTACAAATTGGAATGTTAGGAGAATATTTTTGTTTAGTGCTATGAATCTAATTTTCAAGGGTCTTTTAATAGGTAATACATTTGCATTTACATTTGCATTATTACAAAAATGGTTTTCTTTGTTCAAGCTTAATCCTGAAACTTATTATATGACTACTGTTCCAATTAATTTTGATTTTGTGAATATATTAATGATTAATTTTGGCACTGTATTTATATCATATATAGTTTTAATTATTCCATCAATTATTATAACAAAAATCACTCCTATAAAAGCTATTCGCTTTGAGTAATTTTAATAATTTTGCACTTTAATTAATTCGTATGAAATTTTACAATAATATAATAGAAACAATTGGCAATACACCATTAGTAAAACTTAATAATGTTAATAAAACTAATGCATTAGTTTTAGCTAAAGTTGAAAGTTTTAATCCTGGTCACTCTACAAAAGATAGGATGGCTTTAAAAATGATTGAAGATGCTGAGAAACAAGGATTGATTTCTAAAGGTGCAACTATTATTGAAGGAACCTCTGGAAATACGGGTATGGGTCTCGCACTTGTATGTATTGAAAGAGGATATAAGTTAATTTGTACTATTTCAGATAAACAATCAAAAGAAAAAACAGACATTTTAAAGGCAATGGGAGCTAAAGTATATATTTGCCCTACAAATGTTGATCCTGATCATCCAGACTCATATTACTCGGTTGCTCAAAGACTAAATAAAGAAATACCAAATTCATTTTATCCAAATCAATATGACAATCTATCAAATAGGCTTGCTCATTATGAGACGACTGGTCCAGAAATATGGAGACAAACAGATGGAAAGGTTACACATTTCATTGTTGGCGTAGGTACAGGAGGTACTATTTCAGGAGTTGGACAATATTTAAAAGAAAAAAATTCAGATATAAAAATATGGGGAGTTGATAGTTTCGGATCTGTATATAAAAAATATCATGAAACTGGAGAATTTGATGAAAATGAGATTTACCCATACATAACTGAAGGTATTGGTGAAGACATAATTGCTAAAAATGTTGATTTTAAATTAATTGATTATTTTGAAAAGGTTACTGATAAAGATGGTGCATTAATGGCAAGAAGATTAGCAAAAGAAGAGGGTATATTTGCTGGCTACTCATGTGGCAGTGCTGTCGCTGCTATCAACCAATTAACAAACAACCTTACTTCTAAAGATGTGGTAGTTGTTTTGTTGCATGATCATGGTAGCCGATATATTGCGAAAGTTTTTAATGATGATTGGATGAAGTCTATGAATTTTATTTAGTATTATAAAACTTACTAACATTTTTAAAAGACACTTCTAAACTATACAATTGATTTCTTTGATTTTTTAAATTTACAGTTCATTTATAAATGCTGCTAAATTTTATATGTATCTAATATTTGACACTGAGACTACTGGTTTGCCAAAGAATTGGAAAGCTCCATTAACTGATTTTGATAACTGGCCTAGATGCGTGCAATTAGCATGGCAAATTCATGACAAAAAAGGTGAGTTAATAGATGTTAAAAATTTTATTATTAAGCCGGATGGTTATGATATACCATTTAATGCTGAGAAAATACATGGAATTTCAACTGATCGAGCGCTGAAGCTAGGTGTTCCAATTAAAGAAGTTTTGTTAGAATTTGTCAGTGATGTTAAAGATTCAAAATTTATTATTGGTCATAATGTTAGTTTTGATAATAATATAATTGGTTGTGAACTTCTTAGATGTGGAATGCCTAATTTGTTAGCTGATTTCCCTTCTATTGATACTAAAGATGATGCAACAGAATATTGTGCTATAGCTGGGGGAAGAGGAGGGAAGTTTAAATGGCCAAATTTAACTGAATTACATACTAAGTTGTTTGGTGAAGCTTTTGAAGAGGCACACAATGCTTCTGCTGATGTTGAGGCTACTGCAAGATGTTTTTTAGAGTTGATACGATTAGAAATAATTTCTGCTCAAAAAGTAGGTCTTAGTAATGATGATTTTAATAATTATTTAAAGGTTAATCAAAATCCTTTTAAGTTAATAGGTTTAAATATTGAGCCATATTCTCCAGTAAAACCCTCAACCGATGACAAAAAAATATTAGATAAAGACGTTAAGGTTATTTATGAAATCTCAGATCAACCATTTGCACATTTGCATGTTCACTCACAATTTTCTGTACTGCAAGCAACTTCTAATGTAAAAGATTTGATTGACAAGGCAGTTGAAATGAAAATGCCTGCTATAGGCCTTACTGATCATAATAATATGTATGGAGCATATAAATTTATTGATACGGTATTAAATCATCCTATAAATAAGGAAATTGTTGATAGTAAAAACCCTTCTTTAAAAGCTGTTTTAGGATGTGAATTAAATATATGTAAGAATTATCTAGATAAATCAACTAGAGATAATGGTTCTCCTGTGCCATTTTTATGTAAGAATAAAAATGGTTTTCATAATTTATCAAAACTATCTTCTAAAGCAAATATTGATGGCTTTTATTATGTCCCTAGAATTGATAAAGATTTAGTTAAAACTTATAAGCAAGATTTAATAGCATTAACAGGAAGTACATATGGTCCAATTCCTGATTTAATTTTAAATATTGGTGAGAGACAAGCTGAAGAAGAGTTTAAATGGTGGATTGACGTATTTGGTGATGATTTTTATGTAGAAATAAATCGTCATAATCTTGAAGAAGAAAATCATGTTAATAATGTGCTTGTATCTTTCGCTAATAAGTATAATGTTAGAATTATTGCTTCAAATAATGTCTATTATTTAGATCAAGAAGATGCTAATGCACATGATATTTTGCTTTGTGTAAAGGATGGAGAGATACAATCTACGCCTAAAGGAAATGGTAGAGGGTATCGCTTTGGATTTCCAAATGATAGTTTTTATTTTAAATCTTCTGAACAGATGAGAGAGTTATTTATTGATATTCCTCAAGCAATAGATAATATTACTCATTTAATTAATAAGATTGAGCCATTCTCTTTATCTCGAGAAGTATTACTTCCTAAATTTAATATTCCAGACAAATTTACTGATAGTATAGATAATGAGGATATGAGTATAAATGGAGAGAATATTTATTTGCGTCATTTAACTTATGAAGGAGCAAAGGAACGATATTTAGAAATTACAGATGATATTAAAGATCGTATTGATTTTGAATTAAAAGTTATAGAGAATTCAGGATATCCTGGTTACTTTCTTATTGTTCAGGATTTAATTAATCAAGCAAGAAAGATGAATGTTTCTGTTGGCCCTGGAAGAGGTTCTGCTGCAGGTTCAGTTGTTGCATACTGTACTAAAATTACAAATATTGATCCTATAAAATATGATCTTCTTTTTGAGCGTTTTTTAAATCCTGAAAGAGTATCTTTACCTGATATTGATATTGATTTTGATGATGAGGGTAGAGCAAGAATTATTGATTGGGTAGTGAATAAATATGGTAAAGACAATGTAGCACAAATTATTACTTATGGTACAATGGCAGCAAAATCTTCAATTAGAGATACAGCAAGAGTTTTAGATTTGCCTTTGCTTGAAGCAGATAGAACTGCAAAGCTAGTTCCAGACCTGACTTCGCTAAATAAAATCTTTTCATTTGATAATGAAAGTCTTAAAGCTAATATTAAGAGAGATCAAGTAGCTAATGCAAAGAAATTAATTGATTTGTCTGAAGGTTCTGATTTGATTGCGAACACAATTAACTTGGCTTGTAAGTTAGAAGGTAATATTAGAAATACAGGTACTCATGCTTGCGGAGTTATCATAACACCAGAGCCATTAATTGGTCTAATACCAGTAACTCGTGCAAAAGATTCTGATTTAATGGTAACGCAATTTGACAATAGTGTTGTTGAGCATGCTGGTTTATTAAAGATGGATTTTCTTGGATTAAAAAATCTGACTATAATTAAGGATTGTCAGAAAATAATTAAGAAGTTGCATAATATAGATCTTGATATTGATTCAATATCTCTTGATGATCAAGAAACTTTTAAAATTTTTCAAAATGCAGAGACTTCGGGTATTTTTCAGTTTTCTTCAGATGGAATGAAGGCTCATTTGAAACAATTAAAACCTGATAAATTTGATGATCTTATTGCTATGAATGCTCTTTACCGTCCTGGTCCTATGGAGTATATTCCTAATTATATTAAGAGAAAGCATGGTAAAGAAGATATTGTTTATGACTTGTCAGAAATGGAAGAATATTTAAGTAGCACATATGGCATTACTGTTTATCAAGAACAAGTAATGTTGCTTTCTCAGAAATTAGCAGATTTTTCTAAAGGTGATGCTGATTTATTAAGGAAGGGTATGGGAAAAAAAATTAAAGCTGTGATAGATAAGTTAAGGCCTAAGTTTTTTGATGGGTGTGCTGCAAATGGTTTTGATGTATCAGTAGTTGAAAAGATTTGGACAGACTGGGAGGCATTTGCTTCTTATGCTTTTAATAAATCACACTCTACTTGTTATGCATTGATTGCTTATCAAACTGCATTTTTGAAGGCTCATTATCCATCTGAATTAATGGCTTCATTACTTACTAATCATATGAATGATATTAAAGATGTGACCTACTTTATGTCAGAGTGTAAAAGAATGGCTATTCCTGTTTTAGGGCCTGATGTTAATGAAAGCTTCTACAAGTTTGCTGTAAATAATAATGGTGAGATTAGATTTGGATTAGGTGCAGTTAAAGGAGTTGGTGCGGGTGCAGTTGAGGCAATTGTAAGTGAAAGAAAGAATCATGGTGTATATACTTCTTTTGAAGATTTCATGAAGAGAGTAGATTTGCGTTCAGCAAATAAAAGAACATTAGACAGTATAGCATATGCAGGTGGTTTTGATTCATTTAAATTTAAAAGATATCAGTATTTTGCAAAAGAAAAAAATGGACTAACTTTTTTGGAAAATATGATTAAGTTTGGAAATAAAGTAAAGGATAGTTTAAATTCAAATCAATTTGATATGTTTGGAGGAACTGCTGAGGCTTCAATTCAGGCTCCGGTTCCTTCTGAAGCAGTTCCTTGGACAACGATGGAGATGCTTTCAAAGGAGAAGGAGGTTGTAGGTATCTATATTTCAGGACATCCTTTAGATGATTATACTTTAGAGATAGATAATTTATGTAATGGTAATCTTTCTTTGATGCATGATATGGAAAAAATTAAAGGAAAAGAATTGCGAATTGCAGCAGTTGTAACTGAAGTTGAACATAAGGAAACTAAAACAGGTAAACCATTTTGCATTTTGCATTTAGAAGATTATCATAGTTCCTATAATTTATACCTTTTTAGTGATGATTATATTAATCTCAAGGCTTACTTAACTGTTGGTTGGCTGCTATTTTTAAGTGGAAAAGTAAGAAAGAAATTTTATAATGATGATTTAGAGTTTAAGGTATCATCTGTTGATTTATTATCAGAAATTATTGATAAAGATGTTAGAGATGTTATATTAAGAATTGATGTAAAAGATATTTCTAAAGATTTTGTTGAGGATATGGTTTCTATAACAAAAAAACATTCTGGTAAACATTCAATGTTACTAAGTTTAGTGGACCCTCTTAATGGTTATGAGGTAGAGGTTCTTTCTAGAAAAGTAAAAGTCAATCTTAGTAAGGGTTTTGTTAATCAGATAAATTGCTTAAGTAGTGTAAGAATGAAAGTTAAATAAAGCTTAATAGAATTGAAATAATATAAAGAAAGAAGCTTACTTTCCAATACAGAACTTGCTGAAAATATTTCCTAGTAATGTGTCATTAGTTACTTCTCCAGTAATACTGCCTAGATGAAACAGTGCCTGTTGTATGTTAACTGCTAAAAAATCTCCTGTAATGTTTTCTTGAAGCCCATTAAGAATTAAATTTACTTCATATAGAGTTAGCTGTAATTCATCATAGTGTCTAATATTACTTATAACTGTTTCATTATTATAAAAAAGTTTGTTATTTACACAATTTAGCAGTCTGTTTTTTAATGTTTCAATTCCTTTGTTTTGCTTAGCCGAAATTAAAACAGGATCTTTTATCTTAAGTGTTTCACTTGATTTAATATCAATTTTATTTATAACAACTAAGACTTCGGTTTTTACCTCCTTTTTAACTTTATTTAAATTGTGTAACTGACTGGTTGTGTTCCCATTAGGATCTAAAATAAAAAGAATTAAATTTGCATTTTTTGCTTTTTCCATTGTTTTTCCTATTCCTAGATTCTCTATCTTATCTTTTGTTTTTCTAATGCCAGCAGTATCAATAAATCTAAACTTATAACCTTCAATATTTAACTCATCTTCTATAGCATCACGGGTTGTTCCTGCAATATCTGATACAATCGCTTTCTCTTCATTTAGCAGACAATTTAATAATGTTGACTTTCCAACATTAGGCGCACCTAAAATAGCTATAGGAATTCCATTCTTTATTACATTACCAAGCTTGAATGATGCTATTAATTTTTCTATTTCTGATTTAATTTCTTTTAGTAAAACTTCAAATTTTTTTCTATCTGCAAATTCTACATCTTCTTCAGAAAAATCTAACTCAAGCTCAATTAGTGAAGCAAAATCAATAAGCTGTTGTCTTAACTTTTGTAATTTACTAGAAAATCCACCTCTTAAATTGTTTAAGGCTGTTTGGTGAGCAGCTTTGCTCTCAGAAGATATCAAATCAGCTACGGCTTCTGCCTGAGATAAGTCTAGTTTGCCATTTTTAAATGCACGCATTGTAAATTCTCCAGCGGTTGCATTTCTACATCCTTTATTTATAAGTATTTGATTAATTTTATTTTGTACATATATTGATCCATGACAAGATATCTCTACACTTTCTTCTCCTGTGTATGATTTATTATCTTTAAAAATACTAACTAAAACTTCATCAATTATTTCTGTATTATCAATAATATTGCCATAATGAATTGTATGCGAAGATGCATTAAGTATATCTTTACTAAAAATAGAGTTTATAATCTCTATTGCATTCTCTCCAGAAATTCTAATAACTGCGATTGCACTTATATTGCCTCCAGTAGATATAGCACAAATTGTATCTTTTGGGTTGAAATAATTCATTTGGCAAAAGTATTGAAAATACTTTGTCAATAGCTATAATCTCATAATTTTGCATATTGATTAAAAAATATTAAGAATGAGTGTATTAGTAAATAGTGATTCAAGAATTATTGTACAAGGTTTTACTGGAAATGAAGGAACTTTTCATGCAGAACAAATGATAGCGTATGGTACAAATATAGTAGGAGGTGTAACACCAGGAAAGGGGGGGCAAACTCATTTAGGCAAACCCGTATTTAATACAGTATCTGATTCTGTAAAAGAGGTAAGGGCTAATACATCTATAATTTTTGTTCCTCCAGCTTTTGCTGCAGATGCAATTATGGAAGCTGCTGATTCTGGTATTAAGATAATTATTTGTATTACTGAGGGTATACCAACTAAAGATATGATAATAGTAAAAGAGTATTTAACTAATAAAGATTGTACTTTGGTAGGACCAAACTGCCCTGGAGTAATAACTCCTAATGAAGCAAAATGTGGAATTATGCCTGGGTTTGTATTTAAAAAGGGACGTATTGGAATAGTATCTAAATCAGGAACTCTTACTTATGAGGCCGCAGATCAAGTTGTAAAGGCAGGAATTGGAATTTCTACTGCTATTGGTATAGGAGGAGATCCAATTATTGGAACTACTACAAAAGATGCTATAAAATTATTTATGAATGATCCAGATACAGATGGTATAATTATGATAGGAGAGATAGGTGGACAGTTAGAGGCAGATGCGGCAAGATGGATAAAGGATAATGGAACTAAACCTGTTGTTGGTTTTATTGCTGGTAAGACAGCACCTCCAGGAAGAAAAATGGGTCACGCAGGTGCTATTGTTGGAGGTAAGGATGATACAGCAGAAGCAAAAATGGCTATTCTAAGAGAGTGTGGAATTACTGTTGCAGAATCACCAGCAGAGATTGGAAAATTAATGGCAAAACTTGTAAGTCTTTCTCTTTAATTGTAAGCAATATTTTTTTATTTGGTTACAATTATGTTTTATTTTACTAAAAATGATAATTAACTATATAGCTTATATTAATCTTTATACTTTATGTTAATAAGTAAAAATTATATGATACAAGTATTGTTAATTATTTCTTAATAACATATTCATAACCTTAAGTTTTTTTGGAAGATTTAATGCTTCTTATTAAAGTATATTTGAAGTTGTTAAAATTAACTTTTTGTTAATACTTTTATAAAGTGAAACATCAATAACGTAAGTATGTTTGCATAAAAAAAATAAAATAATATTAACTTCTTAAAACATTCTCAAATGAAAAAAAAATATAAATGCCTATTATTCTTTATTGTTTCTACAATTTTTAGTTTAGGATCTTTTGCACAAAGTAATATTGTTTCACAGAGTTTTGAAGGAACTGGAACATGGAATTATGTTGAGTTTCCAAATCCTTATACTGTTTATAGCCCTCCTAGCGATAT
>MDSV01189863.1_pt1 | contig 13773 bp, 12 predicted proteins | sample 810851 | NCBI WGS metagenome assembly MDSV01 (sample SAMN05326640, study PRJNA326480) | marine metagenome | isolation source: seawater | place: Atlantic Ocean: North East | collected 2012 | reverse complement strand
GGTTTCTTACCTTTAATACTTGGTTTCTTACCTTTGACACTTGGTTTCTTACCTTTAATACGTGGTTTCTTACCTTTAATACTTGGTTTCTTACCTTTGACACTTGGTTTCTTACCTTTAATACGTGGTTTCTTACCTTTTTTTATTCTTCTAACTTCTGCACTACTAATTGTAATAACTGTTGAAGTTGGGAAAGCATTACGTACGAATTTGACAGATTCTGGTATAGTAATGCTTGTCAATGATGTACATTTGTGGAAAGCCTTATCTCCAATTGTAATATCCGTGTTTGGGATAATTACTCTTGCTAATAATTTACAATAAGAGAAAGCTTCTCTTCCAATGCTGGTTACAGATTCTGGTATAGTAATGCTTGTCAATAATTTGCATTCTTGGAAAGCCTTATCTCCAATTGTAATAACCGTGTTTGGGATAGTTACTGTTGCTAATGTAATACAATAAAAGAAAGCTCTATTTCCGATGGATGTCACAGATTCTGGAATAGTTATTTCTACCAACGAGGTACATCCTTCGAAAACACTTTCTTCAATGATATTGATTGAGTTTGGGATAGTGATGCTCCCCAAAGATCTACAATAAGAAAAAGCTTCTCTTCCAATGCTGGTAACATTTTCTGTAAGGGTAACACTTGTTAAAGAACCACACTCTTTAAAAGCAGACTGTCCGATGGTGGTGACCGAGCCTGGGATAATAATACTTTCCAATTTTTCACAATTACAGAAAGTATAGGGTTCTATGACAGTAACTAAACTGGGAATGGTAATAGTTATTATAGAAATACAATCACGAAAAGCATTTTTTCCTATAGTTTCTACCGATTCGGGGATAGTTAACATCGGTAATTTTCCACAATTTTTAAAAGCACTTTCACCGATAGATTTAACCGAATTTCCAATTGTAACTACTTTTAAAGATATGCATTCGGAGAAAGCACTATTTTTTATGGCCGTGACCGAATCTGGAATATCTACTCTTTCTAATGAACCACAATTACGGAATGTGTTATTTTCAATACTATTTACTGACTTACCGATGTAGATATTATTCATATTATCACATCTAATAAAAGCAGATTCTCCAATAGATTCGACCGAATCTGGGATGCGAATGCTTACCAATTTATAACAAAAACCAAAAGCTTTTTCTCTAATACTAATAACTGAGTTTGGGATGTCAATTCTTTCCAAGTTAGTACAAAGTTCGAAAGCATATTTTTCTATGGTGGTAACTGAGACTGGAATTTCTATTCTTATCAATTTACTACATCTAGAGAAAGCCTTTTCTCCTATGGTGGTAACTGACTCTGGAATAATAATATCTAAAGAAGGTAATGATAATAACAATTCATTAGGGTATTCTGTATTAACAATTTCTCTTGTTAGGTTTTTTAACCCTCTATATTTATATAATCTAAATTTTGTACTATATTTTTCTATTCCTTCGTAAAAAATATCTTCTGCTAAATAAAAATCGTTATAATATTTATCGCCTAATCTTTCTTTTATTTTTTCTAATATATAACTAATTATTTCATATTTACTTTCAAATTCTATATGATGTATATCTGAATCTAAATTAAAAAAATGTCTTAATAATCTTAACCATAATATAGATTTTTTATCTACTAGTAAATAGTTACAAATTAAAATAAGATGAATTAATGATTTAATATCTTTAGGTAAAATATGATTAATCATTGTAACTAATTTTTCCTCATTACGTAATTCTTTCTGCTCTTCTTCTAAAATTTTATTTAAAGCTCTTACTTGTTCAGGTTTAATCTTATATTTTTTCATCATATCTATAAATACTTTAGGAATATTATCTCCAGAATTATATAATGTGCCAGTAAAACTAATATACATTGGAAAATGTTTTGTATTATTTGGATGTAATTTATTTCTTTTACTCATATACAATATAAAATTAAAAAAAAAATAAATAAAAATCAAGTAAAATAGAAAATAATATTATAAATATATCAAACAATTAGTTAATTGGACTTATCATTTCAATATTTTTTTTAGATTTTTTTTTTTCATTACTTTCTTCTTTTTTTTTACTTGAATTGTCATTATATAAACCTATTTCATTATACATAGTAAATACTTCAAAAAATAAATCCATTAAAATCTTTTAAATGTATTTTTTATATTAAAAATTATACTATATTTTTTAAATATATTTTCATCTTTAATTTTAATTTTTTTGGGTAAAATTTCATTTATGTAAATATAATCAATAAAGTTATCCATTTATTATATTTTGATAAGAAAATTTTAAATTAAAAAATATTTTTAAAAAGTTTTTAAATTAAACTAATGATTTTGACCCCTAGGTTGAATAATTGGGTGTTTCATTTTATTATTAACCTTTTTACTACCTTTAAAAGTGAATATTGGCCTTCTAGGATAAGAAACTTTCGGAGTAGTCTTTACAGAATTGTTATATTTTTTCTTTTCAAAATCTTGAATTACAAGATTCAAAGCAGCAAATGTGATAGGATCCATTTTTTATTTGATAGTTAAAAATTAAATTCAATTTTTTTATATTTTATCAATCCGGGAAAACTATATCTATATTTCCAGAGTTTATCCTTGTTATTTTTCATAAAATCTTGATATTTCTCATTCCAAGTTTCACACCATTCACCTTTCTTATAATCACTCATTTTCAATACGTAATTACTACTACTTGCGTATGGTTTTCTCATAGTTTTCCCACCTGTGACAAAGAATACCATATCTAATACATTTTGATACATAACCCATTCGTAACTATCAACACTAAACTCCATAAACCATTTTAATCCCTCCATAGGCTCAATTTCAGATAAATTCATATAATTACCAACAACCATTAAACGATTAATATGGTGAAGATATCCTAAATCAAAAGCTGTTTTTATAGCATCATCCACAGGTGGAATTCCTAAAGTACCATCATACCAATCTTTGCTAAGTTTTTTATTATTTCCAAAATAATTAGAATCAAATGGGCAATATATAAAACAGTATCTTTGATATTCACGCCAATATAATTGTCTAACGTATCCTTCAAAACTATTTATTGGTACTTTTTTTTGTAATGGTTTAATTTCCTTTATAATTTCAAGTGGATTTATTAATCCAATGTTTATTACACACGACAAAACAGAATGGAACATAAATTGTTCTCCTTGTTTAATAAAATCTTGATATGGTCCAAAATTGCTAAATTTTTTCTTGATGAATTCATCCAGCCATTTTTTGGCTGAATCATAAGAAACAGGGCACCAAAAATTATTAGTGTTACCGTAATTATTTGGAAAATGTTTATTTACATATTTTATAGCTTCATTAATGTATTTTTGATCTTCATTATTTGAGTTTGGTAGTTTAGGTAATACTAAATCTTTAGGCATACGTTGTCTATTTTGTTTATCTTGGGATTTAATATCTGGAATTATATCATTAATTTTCTTACCGAATGCATAGAAGCTGTTAAAGAAAAACTTATCGGTTTTTTTTCGTAATTTATCATAATCTTCTTTGGTTAAAAGAAAGTTAGGGGATTCTAATATTTCTTTAGGTTTACTTTTAAAAGAAAGATTATCTATTGGATCAAAGACAATTTTATCTTTATAGGATGGTTCTTTTTGATTAAAATTTACATATTTTACTTCAAAATTATTTTTCGCTAAATAATTCTTGTAACATTTCATACTAGCTCTATGTAGAACTAATTTCTTTTTATTAAAATTATATTTAGTAAAATATTGTGGATGTTCGTAAAGTATAACAGATTTTATATCTTCTGGAAAATATTTTATGCTAAATAATTGATTTGGTAAAATTATTAATTTTGACATTTATATATATATATCTAGACTTTTTAAATTAAAAATTAATTTTTCTAATTTATTTTTTTCATTGATTATTATTTAATCTATTTTTATTTCTTTATTTTTATTTATTTTGTTATAATAATGTATAAATGGTTGAAAGTGAATTTTTGAAAATTGTAAAGGAAAGAAAAATAAAGGGAGATAAGCCACACTTACAATATAATGTTTATTCTAATTTTGGTTATATTGTAACATTTATTGCAATAGTATTTTATATTATATATATATTCAAAAATAAAAATGTTTATAATGTAGATTATTTAAATGAACTATTATACCTTGTAGTAATTCTCATTTTTATAATTTTAACTATGTTAAATAGTATATATTATCACGATTGTGGTGGTATATTCAAAGATGATTTCTCAGAATGTAGATATGGATTAGGATATAATTTAGGTTTAGCAAGTATGAATGATTTAATTTTAGCAACTACAACATTAATATCTATTTTAATCTTATTACCAAGAAAATTCGGAGAACTTAAAATAAGATTTTTCTTATTTATTATTGCTAATATATCATTAGTAGGAGTATTATCATTTAGAGATATTCCGTTCATATATTCAAATGCTGTCCCAGTGTTAATAGGTTTAGTAGTTTTGTATTATTGTTTTAAGGAAATGAGAAGAAGTCAAAAGAAAATAAGCTTAATGATTATTTTTGGCATAGCATCAATTTTAGCGATTGGAGCATTAGGAACATTTTTCAAAGCTACTATTAATGCAAATGGAATTAAAGAATCAGATACAGATAAAGAAATTAAAGATAAAATAAATAATACTAATTTGTATCACGGAACTTGGCACATACTAGGTGGTTTATCAGGATTATTTTTCGTAATTTATAAAATTCAAGATGTAACCGAATTACATTTAAGTTACAAATCACTAATAAAGTAAAAAAATACTAATAAAGTAAAAAAATACTAATAACGTAAAAAAAGAATAATAAAGTAAAAACATTAATATAATAAATTACTTTGATAATTCCATACTTCTACATTTTCTAATAATTCATTCATTTTTAATATTTCTAATTCTTGTTCTCTTATGATATCATAACATAATGAAATTAAAAAATTATTTTTAGTATGTATTAATAATCTTTTACACATATCAACCGCAACTTGATGATGTGGTATCATATGTTCTAAATAACTTTTATCATTAATTTTCATATGTTTCATATGTTCCATATGGTCATTAGGTTTAAAAAATAGTGGATCACATTCTCCATCAACAGATTGTGTTTTTTTTGGAAAGTAGAATGATAATTTACTTTTTTGGTAATAATTTCTCATTTTCCCATAACTTATTTTATCAGGTAATTTATTAATCATCGAATTCATTACTTCTATTTCGTAATTTTGTTGCCAAATAATTTTACGAAATAACTCTTGCATTATTGGACTTTTAGAAATTGGCTGTAATAAAACACTCATATCAATTGCTACTTGATGGTGAGGAATCATATGTTCTAAAAATTCTGTATCACTTAAAAAATCTTTACAAGGATTTACAAATTTTTCATTAACTTTTAAATATACTAACAGTACAATTAATATTAAAATAATAATTATCTTTTCCATTATATATTTTAATATAATATTAATTTTTAATAATAATTATTTTTTTAAAAAATCAATTGTTTTTTTAAGTCCTTCTTCAATAAAAATCTTTTGTTTCCAACCTAATTTGGATAATTTATCGAAAGATATTGAATATCTTTTATCATTATATTTTCTATCTTCAACATATTCAACAAAAGCATCTATTTCTTCAGTATTTTTTATTTTTTTTATTAGCTTTTTTGTTATACTAAGTACACTATATTCATAATTGGTTCCAATATTATATATTTCTCCTATTTTTCCCTTTACTAAAATTAAATCAAATGCTTCTACAACATCATCCACATATAAAAATGACCTTTCTGTTAAACCCATACCGTGTATTGGACATTTTTTATTATTTAATAAGTTTAAGATAAATTTAGGTATTAATTTTTCTGGATATTGTCTCGGTCCATAAACATTATTTCCTCTGGTAATAATAACAGGTATGTTGTAAGAGTACATATACGAATTAATTAACATTTCTGCTGATGCTTTGGTGGCTGCATATGGATTTGTAGGATTGAGCTTGGATTTTTCATTTTTTATATCAGTCTCAGGACATTGACTTTCTCCATAAACCTCATCAGTACTTACGTGAATGAACTTTTTTATTTTTCTATATTCTCTTACACATTCTAATAGATTATGTGTGCCTAAAATATTATCTTTTGTGTATTGAATAGGATTAGAAAAAGAATTATCTACGTGAGATTGAGCAGCAAAATGAATTATTGTATCTATATTATAAGTATTTAATATTAAATCTACTAATTCTTTATTATTAATGTTACCCTTTATAAATTTGTAATTACTACTATTTCTATTTTCTATATCAATATTATTTTCATTAGAACAATAATAAAGTACATCTAAATTATAGAAATTAATATTTTTATATTTTTTAATAACAAAATTTAAAAAATTTGAAGCAATGAAACCACAACCACCAGTAACTAATATATTGTTCATTTAAAAAAATAAATATTTATATTTTTAAATAATAAATTTATGAGTATAAAATGCAACAAAAATTAAGAAAGAGTGCTAAAATTTATTTCATAAATCTACCAGCATTCATTGTTTCATTTGATAAATATTCTCCAGTCTGTGTAAATGCTCTAAATTGACTTAAAGGCATATCAGGTGCGGAAGTAGAACCGTAAGAATATTGACTCATTCTCCAATCAGAACCACCTCCTTTCTGGCAATTATTAGAAACGTGGGAATTTTTAGTATTTCCACCTTTTTGTTTTTTACTTTTTCTTTTTCTTCTCAATTTTTTTGAACCACCTTCTTGTTTCTGGTTACCGCATTTGGCACCACCTTCTTGTTTCTGGTTACCGCATTTGGCACCACCTTTTTGTTTGTAATGATTATGATTATGTCCTTCTCCACCACCTTTCATTTTTTTACTTTTTTTGTTTCTTTTAATTTTTTTGTTTCTTTTACTTTTTTTGTTTTGTTTAGCACCTCCGGTTGTTTTATAAATATTAATTTTGACAGATTCATCTAAAGTATTGCTTGATACTTGATTAGGTAAGACAGGGTCTTGTTCACATAATCCAGGATTACTTTCCATAACTGAATCTGAGGCTTTTGAACCTCCTTTCATTTTAGAACGCATTTATAACATTATGTTAGAAAATAAAATTTTAAAAATATTGACATTAAATTTTTTTTTTAAGATTTTATTTTAAGATAAATTATATAAATATTGATAATTTAGCATAAATTATATAATACTAAAACTCCTACACACCCAACAGCATAATATATATATCTAGATGATGTCCCACTATTTAATCTAATTGATTTATTAATAAAATATTTTACAGCTTCATTGACAGCAAGTGCCGCAACAAATGCTAAAAATAAATTTATATATTTATTTTTTTCGTTTTCATTACTATTATTCATATTATTACCATTATTCATATTATTATTATTCATATTATTACCATTATTCATATTATTAACATTATTCATATTATTATTATTATTCATATTGTTACCATTATTCATATTATTTTTATTATTAATATTATTACTATTATTCATATTATTACCATTATTTATAACAGGATTATTCATATTATTGTTATTATTCATATTCATATTATTACTTATGTTATTATTCATATTTTGGTTAATAAATGGTAAATTATTAACTGGTTTATTGTTAAGTATACTTAGATTTGTATTATCACCACAACCACAATCATCTTGATTATTCATCATTATGTATATATAATATAATAGAAAATAATTTAGCCAATATATTTTTTTTCTCTAACCCATATATTTAAACCATACTTTATACCATTTTTAAGTTCTGTACCAGAATGTAATGTATTTACATCTTCTTTACCATCAACTACATTTCTCCAGAAAATTGCCTCACCTTTTTTACCTTGAAATGTTTTATTTATTTTATGAAAATGTGTTTTTCCACCCAATTCATCAGGAACATCATTTAAATATACAAAAAATGTCTGTTCTCTTTGTCCATTTTTTTCAATATTATTTTTATATAAGGGATTTTTTCTATCTAAATAATCATAGTGTTTATTAAAATATTGACCTGGGAAATACCTAACTAATTGTATAGGTTCTATATTTTCATACGGTAATTCTCCAAATATTGAAGCTTTTTTTAATACCCCTTGTAAAATTTTATCTGGATTACTGTTATTTAAAAATTTTTTGCCTATATGGGCAGTCATTGAAGTTCTGCTTTTGTGGGGGACAGAACCACCTCTACCACATACTTCTGATTTTACTATATGAGGCTCACCAATATTGATTATATGGTCACATTCCTCTTTAGATAAGAAATTCTTAATTAAAAATATATCAGGATTTGAATGTAATCTTTCAACAATAAAATCTTCTTTCTTATTAATATTACTAAAATTTTCTACTCTGTTATTTGATTCTAAATTATTATTTAATTCTAGAATTAATTTTTTTTCTTTATTTTTCAATTTAAATAAATTCTTTTGATTTAAAAATAAAAATAATAAACTAAGAATAACAATTGAAATTATAATAATGATTTTTTTTTTATCCATATTATAATTTATATAAATATTTAAAAAGTATTATTTTTTCTTAAAAATTTACAATTTTATCGTCTTTTAGTAAACCTATAATAACAGGATAATTCTGATTAAAATTATAAACAACATTCATATTATCTACAAGATATAACTCACCATTAATATATTTTTTAGTAGTTAAAATATCATTTTCTCCTATATTTTCCATTATATTCTTTCTTTTTCTTCCTCTTTTTCCTTTTACTTTATTAAAACAGCTCCCATCATCCCCAATTTTACCATTAGGTAAATTTTTCATATGAGAACCGCAAAACTCTGTACCATCTTTTCTTTTTCTTGTACATTGTGTAAAATCCATTTTCCTACCTAAACACTGTTCGTGACAAGGTAGAACTCTTCTATTTGTTTTTTTCTTCTTTTTTTGAATTAAATTATTAGCAATTTCATTAAAATAAATTTGTTTTGGAAGACATTTGTTGGTTAAATCTTCATTATCTAACATTTTTATTCGCGAAACTTCACAGATTATTTTTTGACATTCGTCTTTTAATAACTTTCCTACAGCACAAGTTAAATCATCCATTTAATATTGAAGTAAATATCAATTTTAAATCAATTTTAATTTTGTAAAATAAATTACTTTATATTTTTATATTTAAAGAATCTATTGTTGTACACATTCTACACCTTCATTATCAAAATTACTGTTGTTTTGTTGTCTTTCTTTTTCTAAATTTATTTCCTCCATATTTATTTTTTCTCCATAATTTTCTATTTTTTTAGTTTCCAATTCATTATTTAATATTTTTTCTTTAGAAATAGGTAGTATTTTTTTTAAATATGTTTTTCTTTCTTTATCAAGATGTTCAGGATATACAATTCTGAAATTTATTATCATATCACCTGAATTAAAATCATCTATTGGTAATCCTTCATCTTTTACACAATATTCAAGTTCAGGATTAATAATATCTTCATATTCAAGAATTATTTCTCTACCATCTAGATGTGAAATTACAAATCTTGTACCACATAGAGCTTCTGATAGTAAAATGTTTTTATTAAAAATTAAATCATTACCTTTTCTAGTAAATCTATTATGACTTAAAATATTAATAACCAAAATTAAATCTCCTTGTTCGTCTACATCTGGATCTTGATGTGCTAAATCAGGAATTCTAATTTTTTCACCTTGTTTAATACCTTTATTAATTGGTAAATTAATAGTTTTATTTTTTGTTAAAATTCTCTTACCATTACATTCAGAACATTTAGTTTTAATAATTTTCCCTCTTCCATTACAAGTATCACAATGAATCATAGACTGTTGTATCATTCCTGGTCCTATTTGAACTATTTTCATTACTTTACCTTTACCACTACATTTACTACACATAACTACATCACTTGGAGTATCAGCTCCACTACCTTTACATTTTTGACATATAACTTTTTGTTTTATATCTATTCTCTTGGTAATATTATTGTAGATATCTTCCAAATCTATATTTATTTCCTCTACTCTATCTTTCCCTCGTGTTTTCCTAGGAAAACTATTCATTCCTCCGAAAGGATTACCTCCCATATTACCAAATGGACTCCCACCTCCAAAGAAGCTGTTAAATATATCAAATGGATCTCCACCACCACCCCCCATTCCTTTAACACCTTCTTCTCCAAATCTATCATAATTTTCACGTTTACTTTTATCCTTTAAAATATCATAAGCGTGACTAATATTCTTAAATTTATTTTCACTTTCTTTATTGCCACCACATTTATCCGGATGGTATTTCATTGCTAATTTTCTATATGCCTTTTTAATTTCACTCTCTGTTGCTGTTTTACTTACACCAAGATAGTTATATAATTTACTATTATCAATTTGACCTGAAGAAAACATTAATTAATATAGAAAATTAAAAATTCTTTAAATAATTATATTTTTTTAATACATAAAATACTTTTTAATTTCTTTTTTATTTGTTTTTTTATTTAAGACAATAATCTCAATATAAATCAAATGCCTAAAAATTCTAATGATTTTTTAAATGATAATTTTAAGACAAATTCTGAAAATTTTATTAAAATACAATTATATAAAAAAGAGGGGCAAAAATTATTTCCAGGTATAATTAGAGATGTTAGACCAGGTAATCAAAATGGGAAAATAGCATTTAAATTGGGTAACACTTCAATTAATAAATCAGGAGTTTTAAGTTTTAATTCAAAAGAAGAAGAGGAAAATAAATTTATAGCTTGTATCAATGAAAGTCAAAATAATGGAGAATATATAAGAATAATATCTAATAATGAAATAGATGGTATAGAAGGTAATGAATTAAATTTGAATTTAGAAATTAATAATTTAATAGTTGATGAACAAACAAATCTTGGTACAATATTCAAAAATCAAAGCGTAAATGTAGATAATGAAATTTTAAATGATATTAAATTCAATAATAATATTTACGTGAAATATCCATATCAATATTTTAAAAATATTAATATTAATAAACTTAGTTACAAAAAAATATATTTTGTTCCAGTTACAAATAATATATATGAAGTAAAAGTTAAAGATTCTATTCACGATATTAATGATAAACTATTATGGGATAAATATAAATCAATTAATAATACTGTCAATTTAAATGATGTATTGATAAATAACCAAATAAAATTTAGTGGCGAAGATTTACAAAATAGTACATTTACATATTACGATAGTAAATTAAAATATGATAGTATAACTCAGGAAGGTGATTTTTTAACTGTTGAAAATGAAGGCAATATAATCATAAATAATACTGAAAATTTTGAAAATAATTTAGTTTCCAAACATAATTTTAAAAAGAGAATTAGTTTTTTATTTTCACAACTAGAATTTGATGAAACAAATACAACTAAAAATTATTTAGTAGAAAATCATAATATTATTGTAAATTGTTTAAATTTAAAAAAAACTGTGGATGGTATTGATTACTATTTTAGTATCCAAATAATTTTAGCTCTAGATAGTAATACACAAACACAGTATTTAGATAATGATTTAAATTTGAAACCAGGTACAATAATATTTAATTATGGAACTATAAATCCTAATATAGATACTTGTCTTATAGGTTTATCTAATCAGGAAGTGGGGGAAGAAATAGATTATAATATTTATATTGAACCTAGATGGAATGATGCTAATGGATTTGGAGTTCCACCATTAAAGGCAAATATAGGTTTATTTTATGAGGATAATAATGAAGTAAACACACATTTTAAAGGGAAAATTAATCATATTTTTTCAGGAAGAGACTTAGGAAGTTATAGTATTACAGATTATAATAAAGATAAAACATTTAGATTAGAAATAACAGATAATGAATGGGGTGGATATTATTCTGAAAAATTCAATGGTGTAGAATATTATGTTAAAATTTTAGATATAGGAAGTATTCTACCATCTAAAATGTTTTTAGCCATACAGAGCATTTTTGATTATTCTACATTTACTGAATTTAATAAAGATAATAATGATTTTTATTCAAGTATAAGTGGGACAGATAGTGATTTCACAGGTAGATTTAATTTTAATGATACTATTGATACAAGTGGTAATGTTACTCCTTGGGAAAATTATGTTTTTGATTCAAATACATCTATTACATTAAATTTGGAATCTTTTGATAATTACAATTGGCTTGATGTTACACCAAATAATATTCAAAACGCAAAATATAATTCTAGTATATATAAAATACTTATAAAAAAATATAATATAGGAACATTTGGAACAAATGGATTATACAGTGAAAATGGAATTGATAAATATTTACTAAAAATTATTTATACTTTAAAATCTGATGTAGTTGAACCTTCAACACAAGAAATTAAAGTAACAACTAATACAGGAGGTATAGGACCTTTTCATATAAATCCAAATTATAAAAAGGTATTAAATATTAAAAACAATACATCGTTTGTAAATACTTCGACTTTTAATTTAGAATTAGAAACCAATACAAATTATGATTTAAAAATTGTTGATTATAAAGAAAATATAAATAGAAAGCTATATAATTTTGAATTAGATTTATTAAAAGACGATATAATTATAAAATCAATTAATAGTTACAGTACAATAAATCCTATTTTAAATTTTACAACAGAAACTGATATTACGAATTATAAATTAATTGTTAAGAACAATATTAAAGTTCCATATTTTGGAATTAAATTAGAAAAAACTACTGAAATTTCAAATTTATTATTTTCATTTACTAATGTAAAAAAATTTGATATTTTTGAAAATAATTTTCAAGGAAGTTTAGAATTTTTTTATAGGCATAAAGAAAATATTGATTTACTGGAACAAGAAACATATAATTTTGAACAAATAAATAATTTAACATTAATTAACGATTTAAATCTAGGAACAAATAATTATTTTTTTAAAATAAATCATAATGTTTTTAATACTTTAAATATGAATTCTCCATTTACAATATCAGATTTTTTAAATATGTTAAAATTAGAAGTTAAATATAATAATTTTATATTAAATACTGACTTGGGTTTAGGTTTACAACTATTAATTGCATATGCTGTTCTGGTTGATTTTTTATATTTAGATGATTTAAGAAAAAATGAAAATTTTTTAGTTGAAGAAATAACAGGTATTGTAAATAATATCAATTTAGCAATTGGATCTAATTTAAATGGTTTACAAGATGGTACTTATAATAACGTTTTATGTGTGGGTGGCTCTGGTGAAGGTTTAGTGATTAATTATGAAATAAATAATAATAACATTAATAATATTACTATAGTAAATGGTGGTAAAAATTACAAAACAACAGATATTAATATAAGTCTTCCAGATTTTGTAAATGTTAAATTTAATGTAAATATTACATCTAGTGTTAATCATTTAGATTTAACAGGAAAAGATGATTCAATAGTAACAGGTATAAATAATATTATTACAAATACAATTTTGTTAACATCTAACGGTTATAATGTTGCTTGTACTGGTGGTTCTGGTAGTGGGTGTACTGTTAATTATTCTATTATAGGAGGTATTATTACAAATGTGGTAATTAATAATGGCGGGATTAGATATGTGAATGGTGAAACATTAACAATTAGTGGAACAAATGCTACTATAGTAATTACTACTGAAAAATTGAAAATAT
>MDSV01071990.1_pt1 | contig 13774 bp, 13 predicted proteins | sample 810851 | NCBI WGS metagenome assembly MDSV01 (sample SAMN05326640, study PRJNA326480) | marine metagenome | isolation source: seawater | place: Atlantic Ocean: North East | collected 2012 | reverse complement strand
GGCGGTACCGAAAGCCAAGATTGGGCAGAAATGCTCAGGAGAATGTACTTGAAATGGTTTGATAAAAAAAAGTTCAAATATCAAATTATAAGTGAACATAAAGGTGAGGAAGCTGGAATTAAATCAACTACCTTGAAAGTAGATGGAAGCTATCTATACGGTCTTATGAAAAACGAGTCCGGAGTTCATAGATTAGTTAGAATATCTCCTTTTGATAGCGGAGCTAGAAGACACACTAGCTTTGCAAGTGTTTGGGTTTATCCAGCCGTGGAAGATGATATTAATATTAAAATAGATGAAAAAGATTTAAGAATTGACACTTATAGATCAAGTGGTGCTGGAGGACAACATGTAAACACAACTGATAGCGCTGTAAGAATTACTCATCTTCCAACAAAAATAGTTGTTCAGTGCCAAAACGAAAGGTCTCAGCATAAAAATAAAGAAACTTGCTTCAAGATGCTCAAAGCTCGACTTTATGAACATGAAATACAAAAAAGAGATAAAGAAAATCAAAAAGAATTAAATTCAAAAACAGATATTGGCTGGGGACACCAAATAAGATCGTATGTTTTGCAACCATATCAACTTGTTAAAGATTTACGGAATAAAATTGAACATACAAATCCATCAGACGTTTTAGATGGTAATATAGATTTATTTATTGAAGCAGGGATAATGAAAAAGTAATGAAAAAAGTATTTTCTATTATAAGCATTTTTTTATTTTTTTTTCTAGCGGTATCTATTGTAGTCTTATCTACAACTGGATATGAGACAAACAGATTTAATAATTTGATTATTAAAAAAATTTCTAAAAAAAATAATAATGTAAATTTAGAACTCGAAGAGATAAAATTTAAAATTGATATTAAAGATATTGGTTTATTTTTAGAAACAGAAAATCCTAGTTTAAGTTACAAAAATTTAAAAGTTCCTTTAGAAAAAATTAAAGTTTATATGGACTTTACTTCATTAATTAAATCGCAGTTTAAAATAAATAAAATCTCCATTTTGTCGAAGCAAATAGAAATAGATCAATTAAAAAAAATAATGGTAAAAATGAAACCTTCAAATATTACAAGTATAATAAACAATAAAATATCAAAAGGTAATTTAAAAACCAATATAGAACTTTATTTCGAAGAGAACTTAAAAATTAAAGATTTTATTGCTAAAGGTGATGTTGAAAATATGACCTTAAATATAAGTAAAAATTTAATTTTAAAAGAAACCAGTTTAAATTTTTTTGCTGACAAATCAGATATATTGATAAAAAATATTGAAAGTAAAATGAATGGACTTCAAATTGAAAATAGTGACCTAAAAATAGAAAAAAATGAAAACTTAATTATAAAATCTAATTTGATTACAGATATTAATTTTAATTCAAAAAATATAAATAATTATTTGTTATTTTTTAAAGATTGGAAAAGTTTAAATCATAAAACAAACTTAAAAGCTAAACTTAACCACAACTTAAATGTAACTTTTGATAAGACCTATAAGATTATCGATTATACTATTAAAAGTTCTGGAATAGTAAACAAACTTCAACTAAATCTGAACAAAGGTATTAAAAGTTCTTTTTTAAGAAAAGACATAAATGTTTTAAATTTTAAGGATACAAATTTAAAATTTCAGTATAGTTCCAATAAACAAGGTATTGTTGAGAGCGAAGGCTCATACCAAATTAATGAGAATTTTTTTAAAAACTTTAGTGTCAAAAATAAATTTTTAAAAGAAAATCATAATTTTACACTTAAATTTAATTTAAATTTACCCATCAATATAGATTTTATAAATTATATAAAAAATGAAAATTCAGATGCTAGTATATTATTAAATTTTAAATTAAATAAAAAAACGATTAATTTTAATCAGATTGACTACACTGAAAATAAAAATACTATTAAATTAGAAAAACTAAAAATTAAAAATAATCAAATAATTTCCTTAAGTAAAATAAAAGTAAAGACTTATAATAAAGGAGTCCTTAAAAATGATTTTTCATTAAATTTTGGTAAACTAGTTTTGATTAAAGGGAAAAAGTTTGATGCTACAAATCTAAATAAAATTTTAAGCAAAGAGACAAAAGATAATTTTTTCAAAAATATTAGTAAGAATATTGAAATCGATTTAGAAAGCATAATAACCCCACTTTCTAAAAAACTTTCTATGTTCAAATTAATTGGAGAAATTAAAGAGGGCAAATTTATAAAGGTTTCATCTAAAGGAGATTTTGGCAATAATAAATTTTTGGATATTGCTTTGAAGAGTAACAAAAACGGAAATAAAAAATTTTTAGAGGTTTATTCAGATTTACCAAAAATGATGCTTTCTGAATATAAATTTTTTAGAGGTTTATCAGGCGGAGTTTTAATTTTTTCTTCAGTTATCGAAGAAAATTTAGCTACTTCAAAACTGGTTATAGAAAATTTTAAAATAGTTAATGCGCCAGGTGTAGTTAAACTTTTATCATTAGCAGACTTTGGAGGTTTAGCTGATTTAGCAGAAGGAGATGGTTTATCTTTCGAAAAGTTAGAAATTAAAATGAGTAAAAGCGAAGGTCTTTTTAAACTCGAAGAACTTTATGCAGTAGGACCAAGCATATCTGTATTAATGGAGGGTTACCAAGATAAGAATGGTTTAACAAGTTTAAGGGGAACTTTGGTACCAGCAAAAAATCTAAATAAACTTTTATCTAAAATTCCATTAATTGGAGATATCATAATTCCCAAAGACGTTGGTGAGGGTCTATTTGGAGTAAGTTTTAAGATGAAGGGCCCACCTGGTAAAATAAAAACGACTATAAATCCAATTAAAACTCTGACTCCACGTTTCATTACAAAGGCTTTAGAAAAGTCTAAGAAAAATTAAATTATTTTAAACAGAAAATGTTTTTTTTTGCCAAATGAGATTTTCAATATTTTATTATTAAAATCGTTTAATTGTATTATTTTTTTATCATCTGATAAAGTTTTATTATCTATTTTAATAGCACCGCTGATAATTGCTCTTCTAACTTCACTTTTTGAAGACAAAATTTTGTTTAATGATAACAAATCTAAAATACCAATACCTTTTTTTAAATCTTCAATCTTTATTTTTATTTCTGGCAGATCTTTTCCTGCTCCACCAGATTCAAAAGTTTCCTTTGCTGTTTTTTCTGCTGTTTTCGCTGCCAGTTCTCCATGAAGTATTTTTGTAGCTTCGTTAGCTAAAAGTATTTTTAATTCATTAATATTTTTTTTGTCACGAAAAAGTTGCTCTATCTTGCTAGACTTAATTTCAGTAAAAATATTTAAAAAGTTTTTTACATCTCTATCATCTGTGTTTCTCCAAAATTGCCAATAGTCATAACTAGAAAATAAATCTTTATTTAACCAGACAGCTCCCTTTTCAGTTTTGCCCATTTTTGCTCCCGAAGCTAAAGTTATTAAAGGTGTTGTAAGGCCATAAGAATCTTTTTTTATCATTCTTCTTATTAATTCAACTCCGCTGACAATATTACCCCATTGATCAGAGCCCCCTATTTGAAGAATACAATTCTTGTTTTTGAATAATTGATAGAAATCGTAAGCTTGTAGTATCATATAATTAAATTCCATATAACTTAGCGATTGCTCTCTTTCTAAACGTAATTTTACGCTGTCGAAAGTAAGCATTTTATTTATTGTAAAGTGACTTCCAACACTTCTTAAAAAATCTATATAATTTAATTTTGATAACCAGTTATAATTATCTACAAATATTGGTTTTGTTTTTTTATTTTTTGTATCTAAAATCTTATTAAAAACTTTTTTAATATTTTTAATATTTTTTATTATTTCTTTTTTTTCTAAAATTTTTCTTGTTTTATCTTTTCCAGAAGGATCTCCAATGAGAGTGGTGCCTCCCCCTAATAGAATAATTGGACGATGACCATGTTTTTGTAATAGTTTTAAAACCATTATTTGAAGTAAGCTACCAACATGCAGACTGCTAGCAGTGCAATCAAATCCAATATAGGCTGATACTTGTTGCTTATTAAAAATATCATCCAATTTAACTAAATCTGTGCATTGATTTAGATAACCTCTAGATTGCATTTCACTTAAAAAAGCATTTTTCATAGAACAATTAAATTAATCTACTATTATACAAAAATAATTATAAATAAATATAAATATGAGCAAAGAATTCACATCTTTAGGGTTAATGAGCGGGACATCAGGAGATGGTGTTGATGCATCTATCATTAAAACAGATGGTAATAATAAATATGAAACAATAGAAAATAAATATTTTGAATACGGTAACAATATCTATCAAAAAATACATAGTTTAAAGAATGAGATTCATAACTTAGAAGATTTAAAAAAATTCGAAAAAGAATTAAATAATTTAGAAAAAAAGATTACTTTATTTCATGCTGAAGTAACAGATGAAATAAGTAAGTCTAAAATGGTTGATGTAGTTGGTTTTCATGGACAGACTATTTATCATAATTCCAAAGAAAAAATTTCAAAACAGCTTGGTAATGGAAACTTACTATCTCAGTTAATTAAAAAAAATGTTGTTTTTAACTTTAGAAATAACGATATAAAAAATGGCGGAGAAGGAGCACCTCTTACTCCAATTTTTCACCAGTTAATAGCAACAAAATTAAAATTTGACTTACCAATATGTATTTTGAATATTGGAGGAATAGCAAATATATCAATAATTGAGAAACCAGTTGGATCGTATAATTTTTTTAGCAAAGATATCGGTCCAGGAAATTGTTTAATCGATACTTGGGTAAGAAAAAATTCAAAAAAAAAATATGATCAAGGTGGACTTTTAGCAAAAGCTGGTATTAAAAATGAAATAATATTTGAACAAGCCCAAGAATTGTTTTCTATTCAATCTGATAAAAAAACATTGTCGCTAGATGTTAATGATTTTGATGTTTCATTTGTTAGAGGGTTAACGCTAGAGGATGGAGCTGCAACATTAACTGACCTGACAAGTAATATTATAAGCTCTTCAATATTATCTCTTTTTTCTTCTTCAAATAAAAAATTTTTTAAAGTCATAGTTTGTGGAGGCGGAAGAAAAAATATCTTTTTAATGGAAAATATTAAAAAAAAAATTTCTAAAAATTTAATTCTCCAATCGATTGATGATTATGGAGTTGATGGAGACTTTATCGAGTCCCAAGCATTCGCATTTCTTGCCACAAGATCAATCTTGAGATTACCGATTTCATTTCCTCTTACTACTGGTTGCAAAGAACCTTTGACAGGTGGAGAAATAATTAGATACTAAATTAATGCGGTCTTCTCTTTAATATATTTTTCAATTTCAGAAACTAATTCTTTTTCTTTATTTTTGAAAAAGTGATTTGAATTTTTGATTTTTGAAAAAATTACCTCTACTCCTTTTTGATTTTTAATTCTATTATCAAGTTCAGTAATACTTTCTTTTGTAACTAATTCATCATTATCACTATATATTACTTGACCCGATGTAGGACAAGGAGCAAGAAAAGAAAAATCATAAACATTTGGTTGTGGTGATACAGCAATGAAGTTATTAACCTCTGGTCTTCGCATAATTAGCTGCATACATATTAAAGAGCCAAATGAAAAACCTGATACCCAACACTGACTATAATCTAAATTTTGTCTTTCAATCCAGTCTAGTGCAGCTGCAGCATCTGATAATTCCCCTTGCCCATTGTCAAATATACCATCGCTTTTTCCTACTCCTCTAAAATTTACTTTAATTACAGAAAAACCGTTTTTCAAAAATATATTATACATTAACTGGACTACACGATTGTTAATAGTACCACCATATTGCGGATGAGGGTGTAAAACAATCGCAACAGGTGATCCAAATTTTGGATTTTTATAATACTTGGCTTCTAATCTTCCAGCTGGACCAGGTATAAAAATTTCTAAACTTTTAGGTTTCATCATTAAGAATGATTATTATTTTCAAAAAAAGATTAACTTTATATCACGTTTTTATGCGTCAAATATATTTTTTTAATTCCGACTATAAGTGTAGGATTTGATCAAAAATTAATGTATTACAACCTAAATTTATGAAATTAACTACAAAAGGAAGATATGCAGTAATGGCGATGGCTGACCTTGCTTCAGATAATAGCCTAAAGCCAATTAGTTTGAAGGATATTGCTATAAGACAAAATATTTCTTTAGCATATTTAGAACAAATATTTATTAAACTAAAAAATAAAAAACTAGTTAAGAGTATTAGGGGGGCTACAGGAGGATACAAATTAGATAAACCAGCCTCTGAAATTAAATTATCTTATATAATTTTTGCAGTAGATGAAGAAGTAAGAATGCTTAATTGTAAAAAACATTCAAAGAAAGGCTGCACTAATAAATCAACAAAATGTATTACTCATAATTTATGGGACCATCTAGATCAACACATTAACGGTTTCTTTGAAAAAATAAAATTAAAAGATTTAGTTGATCAAAATTTTAAAATTTAGAAAAATAATGAAAAAACAAAATACAGATTTTAACCAAGATTATAAGTACGGGTTTACTACAGATATAGAAAGCTATAAAGCTCCAAAAGGTCTTTCTGAGGAAACAATAAGATTTATCTCTAAAATAAAGAAAGAGCCTAAATGGATGTTAGATTGGAGACTAAAAGCATTTGAAAGATTAAAAGTTTCAAAAGAACCAGATTGGCAAAAACCTAAGTTTCCAAAAATTGATTATCAAGACTTATACTATTATTCCGCTCCAAAGAGCCTGAAAGATAAACCAAAAAGTTTAGACGAGGTTGATCCTAAGCTTATTGAAACTTATAATAAACTAGGTATTCCATTAAATGAACAAAAAAAATTAAGTGGAGTAGCAGTAGATGCAGTTTTCGACTCTGTTTCGGTCGCTACAACTTTTAAAGATGAACTAACAAAAAAAGGTATTATATTTTGCCCTATCTCAGAAGCTATCCAAAAACATCCCGATCTTGTAAAAAAATATTTAGGTTCCGTAATACCAATTTCAGACCATTATTTTGCAACTTTAAACTCAGCAGTTTTTACTGATGGATCTTTTGTTTACATACCTCCAAATACTAAATGTCCAATGGAACTATCAACTTATTTTAGAATTAATGCATCAGAAACAGGTCAGTTTGAAAGAACTTTGATAATTGCAGACAAAGGAAGTTACGTAAGTTATTTAGAAGGATGTACTGCACCAATGAGAGACGAAAATCAATTACACGCGGCCAATGTGGAACTCATTGCTTTGGATGATGCAGAAATTAAATATTCAACAGTTCAAAATTGGTATCCAGGAGACAAAAATGGAGTGGGTGGAATTTACAATTTTGTAACAAAGCGTGGAGCTTGTAGAGGAAAAAATTCTAAGATTTCTTGGACTCAAGTTGAGACCGGGTCAGCAATTACCTGGAAGTACCCTAGCTGCATTTTACAAGGAGACAATTCTGTTGGTGAATTTTATTCAATTGCTATAACAAATAATTATCAAAAAGCAGACACAGGAACAAAAATGATTCATCTTGGAAAAAATACAAAAAGTAAAATTATTTCAAAAGGAATATCTGCAGGTAATGCAGACAATACTTATAGAGGGTTAGTTGATATAGGTAGAAAAGCCTTAAACTCAAGAAATTATACTCAATGCGATTCATTATTAATGGGAAATAAATGTGGTGCTCATACTGTTCCATATATAAAGAATAAAAATTCATCCTCAACAATTGAACATGAAGCTACAACTTCAAAAATTAATGAGGATCAATTATTTTATTGTAATCAAAGAGGGTTAAATCAAGAAGAGGCTGTAAGTTTAATTGTAAATGGTTTTTGTAAGGATGTTTTACAGCAGTTACCAATGGAATTTGCTGTAGAGGCACAAAAACTAGTTGGCATAAGCCTAGAAGGGAGCGTGGGCTAATGTTGGAAATAAATAATTTAAGCGCTTCTATAAATAATAAAGAGATACTCAAAGGTTTAAATATATCCATCAAACCAGGAGAGTTACATGCAATTATGGGTCCAAATGGTTCTGGTAAAAGTACATTAGCTAATGTTCTTTCAGGCAAAGAAGGATACACAATTTCTGGAGAATTAAAATATCTTGGAAAAAATCTTAACGAAATATCAATTGATGAAAGAGCTCAGAAAGGAATTTTTTTGGCTTTTCAATACCCAACTGAAATTCCTGGAGTTAATACTAGTAATTTTCTTAGAACCTCTCTTAACAAAGTACGAAAAGCTCAAGGAAAAAAAGAGATAGACGCACTATCGTTTTTAAAATTAGTAAAAGAAAAATCAAATGAACTTGGTATGGATGAAAAAATGTTAACAAGACAATTGAACGTTGGCTTTTCGGGAGGAGAAAAGAAAAAAAACGAAATTTTACAAATGAAAATTTTAGATCCAAATTTAATTATTCTTGACGAAACAGACTCAGGATTAGATATCGATGCATTAAAGATAGTTGCTGATGGAGTAAATTCAACAAGAGATAATAAAAAATCATTTTTAGTTATTACCCATTACCAGAGATTATTAAATTTTATAAAGCCTGATTTTGTTCATGTACTGGCTGATGGTAAAATAGTTAAGTCAGGAACAAAAGAATTAGCAATGCAATTAGAAAAGACAGGTTATAAAGGTATCAATTAAGATGTTAAACTTCAAAATAGATTCTAATGATATAGATAAGATAGGCAAATTTACAAAAGAAGAGAAAGACTTTAGATTAAAGAATTTAAAATATTTTAACGATACTGGATTTCCAAATAAGAGAAACGAAGAATGGAAATTTTCTGATTTAAGAGAAATAGTTTCTAAAAATTTCAAAAAATTGGATTTAAAAATCAGTAAATTAGAGAGTCCAAAAGTAGATCTTATAAAAGATTTTGAACATAATTATATAGTTTTAATAAACGGTGAATTAGTTTTAAGTGATTTTAAATATGAAGAAAAAAATAAAATAATTATACAGTCTTTTACTAGTGAAAATTATTTTAAAACAAAAGAAACTAATCCTCTAATAAATTTAAATCATGCTTTATCAAACAAGGGTTACTTTTTAGAAGTAAAAGAAAATTATAAATTTAAAAAAATTCTTGTGATTTATAATTTATTTACGGAAGACTTAGATGAAAATATTTTAAATACTAAAAATAAGATTAAAATCGGAAAAAATTCTGAACTTCATTTTCTAGAGTTTATCGTCAATAATTCAAAAAAGAATTTTTTTAACAATGTTTATGAAGACATTATTTTAGAAAATTCTGCAATTTTAAAAAATATTTACCTTCAGAACGATAAAAGCTCTGGGTATTTCTATAAGTATTCAAAAAATACGTTATCTTCAGGATCAAATTTTACTTCTTTCATTTTCCCTACAGGCCTTAAATTTAATAAATTAGATCTTGAATTTAATTTAGATGGTGAGAGAAGTGAGTGCAATTTACAGCTAGCATCTTTTCTAAACTACAATGAACATCAAGAGATCAAAACTCGTGTAAATCATTTTTCTCCGAATTGTAAAAGTTACCAGAAAGTAAAAAAAGTTTTAAATGCAGAGAGCAAAGGAGTTTATCAAGGAAAAATTTTTGTAAAAGATGTGGCTCAAAAAACTGATGCTTACCAATTAAGTAAAGCTATTTTACTAAGCGAAAGATCTGAATTTGACTCAAAACCAGAGTTAGAAATTTATGCGGATGATGTTAAATGTTCACACGGATCAACTTCAGGCAGTTTAGATAAAGACTCTATTTATTACCTAATGACTAGAGGGTTAAGTGAAAAAGAATCAATCAAATTACTAGTAAACGGTTTCTTAAATGAAGTAGTTGACTTAATTAAAAGTAACTCAATAAGAAATTTTATAAAAACTAAATTAGAAAACCAATTTTTAAATGAATATAAAAAACATTAAATCTGAATTTCCTATATTTAAACAAAAAATAAATGGTAAACCATTAGTTTACTTGGATAGTGCAAATTCATCTCAAAAACCGCAGGCTGTCATAAATAGGATATCAAATTTTTATGAAACTGAATTTTCCAATGTAGGAAGAAGCGTTCATACATTAGCAGTAAAAGCCACTAATAGTTTTGAAGACTCTAGAGATAAAGTTAAAGATTACATAAATGCTAAAGAAAGAGAAGAAATTATTTTTACAAAAGGGGCTACCGAGTCAATAAATTTGGTAGCTTCATCTTATGGAGAAAAATTTATAAAAAATGGAGATGAAATTATATTAACAGAATTAGAGCATCATTCGAATTATGTTCCTTGGCATTTCTTAAGAGAAAAAAAAGGAGTTAAAATTAATTTTGCACCTATAAATGAAAAGGGAGAGGTTGAAATTGATGAAATAAAAAAACTCATAAATTCCAAAACAAAAATTATAGCTGTAACCCATATATCAAATGTTACTGGAACAATAATGCCAATAAAAAAAATTGTTGATTTAGCTAAAGAAAAAAACATTCCTGTTTTAATAGATGGAACTCAAGGAGCTCCGCATTTAAAGATTGATATGCAAGAACTAGGATGTGATTTTTATGCAATATCTTGTCATAAAATGTATGGTCCAAATGGACTAGGAATTTTATATGCTAAAAAAAAATGGTTAGATGAGTTACCACCTTACCAGGGTGGTGGTGGAATGATAAGTGAAGTGCTGAAGGAAAAAATAACTTTTGCAACAACACCTACAAAGTTCGAGTCAGGCACAATGCAGACTGCTGAAGTAGTAGCTTTTTCTGAATCAATAAAATTCATAGAAAAATTAGGAATTGAAAATATCAAAACTCACGAAAATGAAATCATGGAATATGGTATCGAAAAATTAAAAAAAAATAATTCAATAAATATTATTGGCGATCCCAAAGAAAGAGGTTCTGTAATATGTTTTACCATGAAAGGAATACACCCTCATGACATTGCTACAATTTTAGATGAAGATGGTGTTGCTATAAGAGCAGGGCATCACTGTTGTCAAATTTTACATGATAAATTAGGCATACCTGCTACAGCCAGAGCATCTCTTGGAGTATATAATTCAAAAGAAGATATAGATAAACTAAGCGTTGCTATAGAAAATTGTAAAAAAATTTTTAAGGTTTAAATGGAATTAAAAGAATTATATCAAGAAATAATATTAGATCATGCTAAAAATCCTCGCAATAAAGGAAAATGCAATGGCTTCAATCATGATGCAAAAGCACACAATCCTTTATGTGGAGATAAAGTTCACATTTTTGCGAAGTTAGATAAAGACAAAAATCTTTCAGATTTAAGTTTTGAAGGAGAAGGATGTGCAATTTCTCTTGCTTCTGCCTCAATACTTACTGATACACTTAAGGGAAGGGACTTACAATTTTCAAAGAAAGTAACTGACGATTTTTTAAATATGTTAAAAAATAAATCAAAAATTACTTTGAATAGTTTATCAGAGAACCAAGTTACAACTATTTCTTCGTTATCTGGTGTTCAACAATTTCCAATGAGAATAAAATGTGCAACAATGGCTTGGCATACTTTATTAGCTGCATTAGAAAAAAAGAATTAATTATGGAAGATCTAAAAAATAAAGTAATTTCAGAAATAAAGAAAATTTATGACCCTGAGATCCCAGTTAATATTTATGAGCTTGGCCTTATTTATAAGATAGAAATTGATAGTGAAAATAAGGTGATAATAGAAATGACTTTAACTTCACCAAATTGTCCAGTTGCAGAAAGTTTGCCAAATTCCGTTAAAGATAATATATTGAAAATAAATGAAATTAAAGATGTTGATTTAAAATTGGTATGGGAGCCACCTTGGACTAAAGATAAAATGTCTGATGCAGCAAAATTGGAATTGAATTTATGAGTAAACAAATAATTAAGCTAAGCGATAATGCAGTTAGTAGAATTAAAGAGATAATGTTAAAAGCTGAAAACTCAACTATTGGAGTAAGGGTTGGAGTGGAGTCAGGCGGTTGTGCAGGCATGTCTTATGTGATGGAGTATGCTAAAGATATAAAACCAAATGAGGAAGTTATAGAGGATAAAGGTGTAAAAGTTTTGATTGATCCAAAAGCTGTTATATACCTCTTAGGAACTGAAATGGATTACAAAAAAGAAAAATTTTCTTCGCAATTTGTTTTTTATAATCCTAATGAAACAGAACGTTGTGGTTGTGGAGAGTCTTTTAAAGTTTAACCACTATAATACATCTCAAATTCAATTGGATGTGGAGTATGTTCAAATTTATATATTTCTTGGAATTTCAAATCAATATAAGCGTCGATCTGATCATCAGTAAAAACACCACCTTGAGTTAAAAATTTTCTATCTTTATCAAGATTTTGCATTGCTTCTCTTAAAGAACCGCATACTGTTGGTAATTTTTTAACTTCATTTTCTGATAAAGAGTATAAATCTTCATCAAAAGACTTACCAGGGTCAATTTTATTTTTAATTCCATCAATTCCAGCCATCAACATTGAAGCGAATGTTAAGTAGGGATTGCCTGCAGCATCAGGAAATCTAATTTCCATACGTGCAGCTTTAGGATTCATTATTACTGGTATTCTACACGAAGCAGATCTATTCCTAGCAGAATAGGCTAAAATTACTGGTGCCTCAAATCCTGGTATTAATCTTTTATAACTATTTGTTGTAGCATTTGAAAAAGCATTAATAGCTCTAGCGTGTTTTAAAATTCCACCAATATAATATAATGCTGTTTTCGATAAACCAGCGTATTCTTTGCCCATAAATACTGGGGTGTTGCCTTTCCATATTGATTGGTGGCAGTGCATACCAGATCCATTATCGCCTTTAACAGGTTTGGGCATAAATGTTGCAGTTTTTCCAAATGAGTGTGTAACCATTTGAACAGCATATTTATAAAGTTGAACATTATCGGCCATATTAGTTAATGTACCGAAATACATTCCTAGTTCATGTTGGCTAGGAGCTACCTCATGATGATGTTTTTCAACTTTTACACCCATATCCTTTAAAGCTTTTAAGTATTCTCCTCGCATATCTTGCGCACTATCTACTGGGGGCACAGGAAAATACCCTCCTTTGACACCAGGTCTGTGTCCCATATTACCATTTTCATATTTTTTTCCAGTATTATAAGGCCCTTCAGAACTATCGATTGAGAAACTAGTTTCGTTCATATCATTTTTAAATCTCACATCATCAAAAACAAAAAATTCAGGCTCAGGACCGAAATAAGATTTATCTCCGATTCCGGACTTATTTAGATACGCTTCTGCTTTTTTTGCTGTTCCTCTTGGATCTCTTTCATAAGGATCTTTCTTTACTGCATCTAAAATATCGCAAAAAATATTAAGCGTCGTGTGAGAATTAAATGGATCAATGATTGGCCTCTCTAAATCTGGCTTCAAAACCATGTCAGATTCATTGATAGCTTTCCAACCAGCTATTGAAGAGCCGTCAAAAAACACACCTTTTTCCAACATTTCTTGATCAACGACAGTCGAGTCCATAGTTAAGTGTTGCAGTTTACCCTTAGGATCTGTGAACCTTAGATCTACAAACTCTACTTGTTTGTCTTTCATTAGTTTTAAAATATTTTTTGAACTCATTTAATTCCTTTATTGTTTCAAATAAAAACTTCTTGAACATATATACTGTAGTTTTTTAAATGTATAATTAAAATCATATATCTGATATGCATTTTACACATAAATACAATCACCGCTTGAAATGAGAGAAGCAAAATCTATAGACATAATTCTAT
>MDSV01022395.1_pt1 | contig 13774 bp, 6 predicted proteins | sample 810851 | NCBI WGS metagenome assembly MDSV01 (sample SAMN05326640, study PRJNA326480) | marine metagenome | isolation source: seawater | place: Atlantic Ocean: North East | collected 2012 | reverse complement strand
GCCGCCGCCGCCCCCGCGGCCGGCGACGGCGCCGCCCCCCGCGACGGCGCCCGCGCACGCGCCGCCCCCCGTGCCGGCGGCGGCGCCGACGTTCGTGGACGTCTCGACGCCCGAGGGCGCGGACTTCGCGGCGTCCCTGGTGGAGCCCGAGGTGGTCGAGCTCCCGGAGGGGGCGGTGGACCCCGCGACGGGCGCGCCCCTGGACTTGGAGGCGTCGGAGCTGCTGTGCGCGGAGAAGCTTAACGTGGTGGTCGTGGCGTCCGAGTGCGCCCCTTTCGCGAAGACGGGCGGTTTAGGGGACGTGGCCAAGGCGTTACCCAAGGCGCTGCGCCACCGCGGCCACCGCGTGATGGTTGTGATGCCCCGGTACGAGAACTACGAGGGCGCGTTTGACACCGCCGTGCGCGTGCGATTCAACATCATGGGCGAGGACACGGAGGTCGGGTACTTCCACATGCACAGAGACGGCATCGACACGGTGTTCATCGACCACCCCGCGTATCACGCCGTCGCGGGCGACATCTACGCCGGCGACCGAAGAGCCGCCAACTTCCGAAACGCCATGCTGTGCCAAGCCGCCATCGAGGCGGTGTGGCACGTGCCCTGCGAGGACGCGTCGGGGACGGCCAAGCCCTACGGCGACTCGGACCTGGTGTACATGGCCAACGACTGGCACACGTCGCTGTTGCCGGTGTTTTTGCAGGCGTTTTACCAGGACCACGGGAAGCTGCCGTACGCGCGGTCGGTGTTCGTGATCCACAACATGGCGTTCCAGGGGCGCGGACCTCTGGACGAGTTCAACCTGCTCGGACTCCCGGACCACTACAAGGACCACTTCTTCCTGGACGACCCCTTCGGCGGCGAGTGCATGAACTGCATGCAAGCTGGTTTGCGGCTCGCGACCAAGGGGATCGCCGTCTCCCAGGGCTACGCGTGGGAGATCACCACGGACATGGGCGGCTGGGGGCTGGCGCCGCTCCTGCGCGAGTTCGGGGACGCGAAGCTCACCGGCGTGGCGAACGGCATCGACCTGGACGAGTGGTCCCCGGAGAAGGACGTCTTCCTGGACTCGGACGGTTACGCGCGGTACGAGCCGGACGCGTCGGGATTCGACGGGAAGCTCGAGTGCAAGCGCGCGCTGCAGAAACAGCTCGGGCTCCCCGTGCGCGACGACGTGCCGCTTCTTGGGTTCATCGGCCGGCTGGACCACCAGAAGGGCGTGGACCTAATCACGGACGCCGCGGGGTGGCTGATGAGCCAGGACGTGCAGCTGATCATGCTCGGGTCGGGACGCGCGGACCTCGAGGAGTCCCTGCGCGGGATGGAGAACGACCACCGCGACAAGTGCCGGTGCTGGGTCGGGTTCTCGGTGGAGATGGCGCACCGGATCACCGCCGGGTGCGACATCCTGTTGATGCCGTCCCGCTTCGAGCCGTGCGGCTTGAACCAGCTCTACGCCATGCGGTACGGCACCGTGCCGGTGGTGCACGCCGTGGGCGGGCTGCGCGAGACGGTGACCCCGTACGACCCGCACGGCGACACCGGCACCGGGTGGCAGTTCGACGAGGCGGTGACGCACAAGTTCATCGACACGCTCGGGTACGCCGTCGGCACGTTCAGGGACCACCCCGAGGAGTTCAGGAAGATCATGGCGCGCGGGATGGACCAGGACCTGAGCTGGGAGCTCGCCGCGGAGAGGTACGAGCAGAAGCTCATCGAGGCCAAGTACAGCTGGTGACGAGTCGGACGAGAGAAGGTGTTTTTTTCACGCGACGAATTCGCGGCGGAGCGACGCGCCGACGCCGACGGAGAATGCCGGCTTTATCTGTAGTGATTTTCGCGCACGTTCCTCCGGGGCGCGGCGCGAGAGCGCGCGCGGGACCGCGACGGCGCGGCACCGCGCGCCGGGAACGGCGATGGGCGTTGTAACAGCGAAAGTGTACGCCCGGCGGTGAATCCGCGACGCGCGCGACGTTCGCGCTCTCGTCGCAGTCCCGATTTTCGAGGCGGGATGATCTGAATCGCGCTTCCAGACATCGATCGGGCGGTTCACGAACCCTCGATCGCGCCGACGAAAAAAACTCTGCTCGTTTTCCGAGAGGCGGCGGCGGCACCGCGCCGACTATTTGAGCCGCGCACAGCGCGCGCGCACGCCCCGCGGCCCGCTCGGCGCGCCCTCGGCGACACCCTGCGAGAAGCGCGTTAGCGCGAGATCGTCGCGAGTGGAGCCTCTCGCCCGGCGCACGCACCAGGCGGCGGCATCCGAGACAGAGGCCTCTCCGCCGACACATCGTGTTCGGATCGCATTGCCTCGGAGCGGGTCGTCCGCGGTTGACCCCACCGCCCCGCCGCGATGTCGTCCTCCGTGGACCAGATCGTCGCCGTCCTGCGCGCGACGCTGAGCGCGGACCTGGCCATGCGCAAGCAGGCCGAAGACTACCTCACGCAGCACGCGTACGGCAAAGGACACGTGGTGGGCCTCATGCAGGTGGCGGTCGCTCCCCAGGCTGAGCTCCCCATGCGCCAGGCGGCGGCCATCCACTTCAAGAACCTCGTTGGTAAGGCGTGGGATCCGCGCAAGGAGGAGAGCGCGCGTCTGCACGAGGAGGACAAGGAGACGTGCAAGCAGAACGTCCTCGAGGCGCTTATTCAGAGCCCGGAGGTTGTGCGGTCGCAGCTCACTGAGTGCGTCAAGGTGATGGTCGCGGCGGATTACCCCGAGAAGTGGCCGGCGCTTCTTCCCACGCTGTGCTCGTACCTGCAGACGGACGACGTGCCCCGCGTCACGGGCGCGGTGCACGTGATCATGCTGCTCTGCCGCAAGTACGAGTACAAGGACAAGGAAGAGCGGCGAACGCTCACGCCGGTGATCGACCAGACCTTCCCGCGACTGCTGGCCATGCTCCAAAGTCTCATCGGGATGGCGGATCGCCGGTCCGACGTCGCGCTGGCCGGTTTGGTGAAGCTCATCGTCAAGACGTACTGGTCCGCGACGTACCTCGACGTCCCCCCGGCGTTGATGCGGGGCGAGAGCTTCGGCGCCTGGATCACGTGCATGCACCAGATCATCACGATGGACATCCCGGAGGAGGGCTCGAACGCGCCGGGCGCGGAGAAGGCGGAGCGGAAGAACTACCCCTGGTGGAAGGCGAAGAAGTGGAGCCTACACATCGCCAACCGCATGTTCAGCCGGTACGGGAACCCGAAGATGTGCAAGCCGGAATACAAGGCGTTCGCCGTCGCGTTCAAGAGCGAGTGCGCGGGGGCGTTCCTGGAGACCACGCTGGGTGTGCTGAGCGACGCGGGAAAGAAGAACGCGTTCGTCCCGGACCGCGTCATGAACCTGGCGCTGCAATACCTGACCACGGCGGTGAGCTCGGCGTCCACGTACAAGCAGCTCAAGCCGCACATGGAGGCTGTCGTGTTTTCCATCGTGTTCCCGCTGGTGTGCCACAGCGCGGAGGACCAGGAGCTGTGGGAAAACGACCCGCACGAGTTCATCCGCAAAGGGTACGACATCATCGAGGACATGTACTCGCCGCGCACCGCCGCGGTGAACTTTCTGGTCGAGCTCTGCTCGAAGCGCGCCAAGGAGAACCTGCCAAAAGTGATGGGCTTCTTAGTGCAGATCCTGAACAAGTGCTCGGACCCCGCCGTGCGCGCGATGCCGCCGCACGAGCAGCCGCACGCCGAGCTTGGGGGGGCGCTGCACTGCGTGGGGAGTCTGCAAGAGAAGCTGAAGAGCACGCCCCCGTACAAGGAGATGCTCGAGCCCATGCTGGTGCAGCACGTGCTCCCCGCGTTCGGGAGTTCGCACGGGCATGTCCGCGCGAAAGCCGCGTGGTGCGCGGGCGTCTTCGCGGAGATCGATTTCAAGGACAAGAACGCGTTCCAGACGCTGTTCGGTTCGGTGGTGAGCGCGCTGAAGGATGCCGAGCTCCCGGTGAAGGTTGACGCGGTGGTCTCGCTGGCGTCCTTCGTGGAGGCGGCGGACGACATCTCGCAGCTGCGGCCGATCCTGCCGCAGCTCCTGGACGAGTTCTTCAAGCTGATGAACGAGGTGGAGAGCGAAGACCTGGTGTTCACACTGGAGACCATCGTGGAGAAGCTGGGAGAGGAGATTGCGCCGTACGCCTTGGGGCTCACCGCCAACCTGGCGGCGGCGTTTTGGAAACTCAACGCCGAGGACGACAAGGACGACGACGACATGGGCGGCGCGCTGGCGTCCGTGGGGTGCCTCCGGGCGATCGCCACCATTCTGGAGTCGGTGTCTTCGTTACCGCACCTGTACCCGCAATTAGAACAGCCTCTGATGCCGATCATGAAGAAAATGCTCACCCAAGAGGGGTACGACGTGTACGAAGAGGTGCTGGAAATTTGTTCGTACATGACGTACTTCGCGCCAGCGGTGACGCCGGCGATGTGGGAGCTGTGGCCGGTGATGGTGCACGCGCTGGAGACGTGGGCGGTGCAGTACTTCGAGAACGTGCTGGTGCCAATGGACAACTACATCAGCCGCGGCACGGAGACGTTCCTCAACCACCCGACGTGCAAGAACGACGTACTCAAGCTCGCGGGCATGGTGCTGATGAACATGGAGATGCCCGACCCCGAGTGCCTCCCCGCGGCAAAGCTGCTGGAGTGCGTGCTCGCCAACTGCCGCGGCCGCGTCGACGACCTGGTGCCCACCATGCTGGCGATGTCCCTGGAGCGGCTGGGCAAAACCGAGCTGAGCTACCTGCAGGACCTGCTCGTACAGGTGGTCGCGAATTGCCTGTACTACGACGCCGCGCTCGCGCTGGACATCCTGAACAAGAACGGGCGCACCGCGGCGACGCTCGCCAAGTGGTTCGAGATGCTCGGCGCGCGCACGAAGAGCGGCAAGCGGCGACACCACCGCCGCGAGCACGACAAGAAGATTTGCGCGCTGGGTTTGTTGGCTTTGTTGTCCGCGCCCGCCGCGGCGCTTCCCTCGGAGTGTCAGGCGGCGTACGGGCAGATGGCCGCGGCGTTGGTCTCGCTGCTTTCCGACCTGAAGACGCAAATCGCCGAGCGCAAGGAGATGGAGGCGAACGACGACGGGCGCGGGGGATGGCCCGGCGGTTGGTCGGACGACGACGAGTTCGACGAGGAGCTCGGGGAGGACCAGGACGAGGGCGACGAGCCCGTCGGGCTGGACGAGGCTGCGCTCGCGAAGCTCGCCGCGAAGGCGCGCGCGGTGAACCCGTTCGGGGGCGGTACCCGGGGCTACGGCGGCGGTGACAGCGACGACAGCGACGACGACGGGATGTTGACGGATGACGAAAACGTCACGTCGCCGCTGGACGCCGTCGACCCGTTCGTGTCCTTCGCCGAGACGATGGCCGCCACGGCTTCCGCGGACGCCGCGAAGTTCGCCGCGCTCAACGCGGGCATGGACCAAGCCGCCGCGCAGGCGCTCATGCTGCACGCGGACGTGCGCAGGAAGGAGATGGTCGAGGAAAGGCAAGAGGAGGAGCGGAAGAAGATGGAGCGCGCCGCGAAGCTCGGCGCGGGCGCGGTTTAATTTTTTGGCTCTTTTTCCCGACGCGCGCGTCGCTACGAGAGATAGGCTCATAGCGACCTTTATTACGGCGCACCGCGTCGACGTCCCGCGCGATTCCGTTCTTTCGACGCGCCGCGTCGACCCGCCCTTCACGCCCTGGTTTCGGTCACGACCCCTCTCCCGAATCGTCCGGCATGAGCTCCAGGTCCCTCGGGAGGTTCAGGCCGTGGCACAGCCACACGAGGTGCTTGAACGGGACCTCCTTCTTGCCTTTCTTGCTCACGAAGCACCGCCGCGGGACGAGCGCCTGCGTTTTCTTCGCATCCAGGATGTGTCGCGTCGCCGCGCCGTGCAAAACGCCTATGGGGAGCAGCAGACAGAACGGGACTCGCGCGTCCACCAGCGCTCGTAACACGCGCTCCTTCATGCCCGCGCCCGTGTACGGCGGGTTGTCGATGACGACGTCCACGGACCGCGTGAACGCGCGGTCGCGCACTCTCATAAAAAAATCCTCGCGTCTGTGCACGACGCGCTCGAACCCGGCGGCGGCGAGGCGCGTCCCGGCGCCGCCGTCGTAGTAGAAGGGCATCCACACTTTTTTCGTGTGGAACTTCGAGAGGTACGGCGACAGAGCCTTCCACGTGCGCTCGGAGGTGGCCCACTCGTCGTCCTCCAGGCTCATGCGCCCATCGGATCGGCCGTAGTTCCCGAAAGAACCCGCGCGACGCACGCGCTCGACAGTCTCGACAGTCTCGACAGTCTGCCCGCCGTCCGCGTCACGCATCCCCTCGCCAGACACCTCGCCATCCTCCGAAGACCCGTCGTCCTCGTCGTCCTCGGTGTCGCCGCCGTCGTCAAGGAACATCCCGACGTACTCGTACGGCTCGTCAGACATCAAGTCGGGCTCGTCCCCCGGGTCGCCGCTCGTCGTGCCTGCCACGCGCCCGCGGCGGACGTCGTGGCGACCGCCATCGGCGGGCGAGCCCGCGGCGACGGCGTGCTTCTCGACGCGTTTCTTCTCGCGCCGGTCGCGTTGCTTCGCCGCGCGTCGCTCGGCGACCGACAGCGCCCCACTCTTGGATTTCGACGCACCGATGTCGTCGGACGAGACGCCGCGGCGCTCGCGCCGCGCCACCATCGCGAAGCAACCCGCGCGGGGACCCTGAACTGTGGGCCGCCTTCGAGTCTGCCGACGCTTTTTTCACGCACTTTATTGCGAAAGATTCGGCGGCGCGCTTCGCTTTTTCAGGTTGGCAGAAGGATAAGCGCGCGCACGGCCCGCACCGCAAGCCATGGGCGACGTCGCACGCACGGATGAGACTCTCGAGTACGGCGGCGTGGTAAATCCCGCCGCCCTGGTGTTCGGTGCGTCGATCACTGGATTTTCCATACCGCGACGACGCGCGCGACGACCTCGCGTTCGGACGGCACCCTCTCCATGTCGCTCACCGCTTTTTCCACCTTCCCCGACTTCCGTCAGACTGCGACGGCACGCTGGTGGACACCATGGGGCCCTTCTACGTGGCGGACCTGCAGACGTGCGAGGAGTTTGGCATGACGATGACCCTCAAGCAGTTCTATGACCTCGCGGGCGTGCCTATTCGCGAGATCTTCGCCATACTGGCGAAGGAGCAGAACGTCCAGCCCGACCTCGACGCCATGGCCGCCAGATGCAAGGAACTCGCGGACGCGCTGATGAAGGACGGACCGAAACTGATCGAGCCGGTGATCGAAATCGCGCGCCACGCGCACTCGAAAGGTATCCCGATCGCGGTGGCGTCAAGCGGCGTGAAGCCCACGGTCACGGGTCACCTGCGCGGCCACGGCGTGCTCAACATGTTCCAGGCGGTGGTCACGTGCGAGGATGTGAAGCAAGGGAAGCCCGCGCCCGACTTGTACCTGCTCGCGGCGGAGAAGCTGGGGGTCGACCCGACCAGGTGCGTGGCATACGAGGACGCCGAGCTCGGGATGGAGAGCGCGAGGAGGGCGGGGATGACGGTGGTCGACGTGAGGGACATCTCAGGCGTTCCCGACCCACGAAAGGACCGCTGAACAAGCATCATATGACGGTATTTACGCATAATGGTTTAGTCTTAAACTTTGTATAAGTATATATCCGATTTGTGTGATCTGTTAGTCACAAGAAAATACCGGGCAGCTTTTTTCCCGTCTGTAAAAACTTTTTTTGAAATCCGCGCGTTGAGACACCGCGACGCGCGCACGCACAGCACTCTCGCGCGCGCGAAGACGCGCCCGCCGCTGTCGGACTCGAGACCGAGCCCGCGCGCACCGCGTTCGTCTCCTCGCAAGATACCGCGCGCATTTTCGACGCGGCGAGCGCGCCTCGACGGGGTGCCTGATTCGCGCGTTCGCGCGATTCCCGTGATTTGAACGTCCGACCGCGGGTCCACCGACACTTCACGCGCGCGATGTCCAAGTACTTCGACGTGCACTCGTTCCTGGCCGAGCAGGAAACCGTCCCCGTGGTGTTCAACTCGGGGTGCACTGGTCTGGGCAAGGAGATGGACAAGCAGTGCGACGGGCACGATTTGCCCAGCTACGCGGAGGTGATGTTGCCGTTCTGGCTCGTCCCGAAGCTGTTCGAGCAGAACATGGTGGCGCCGTCGTTGCCCGAGTGCTTCGACGAGCGCGTGTGGATGGTGGTGCACGCCGAGCCGCGGAACGTCCCGATTCGCGAGTTCTGCCCGCACTTCTTCCGCTTCGGCAAGGCGCTCAACCTGCTGCTGCGGGACGAGGAGCTCGCGACGAACCTGTCGCAGGCGTTCGGGCGGCGGTACAAGGCGTTGCTGTGCCAGGCGCACGGCACGGGCGAGTTCAAGCAGAAACCCCTGCTGGCGCGCGAGGAGGAACGCCTGTTCGATCTGGGGCGGGACTCCATGCTGGCATTCAACGAGTGGAGGTACAGCACGGCGGAGAAGATCGAGGTGGCGGCGCAGGTCAAGGCGCAGAAGAGGCGCAGGGCGAACGCCGCGGGGGGGAAGGAAAACGCGCAGCCGCGGCGAAGGCGACAGGCGGCGTGAGAGACGAAGTGCGGAAAAGCGCGCGTCCCGGGCGACGAGATCCCGACGCGAGACGAACGCGAACGCGACAATCCATCGTCTTTTCTGCGTGACGTGTGTAACGTGTGGTGCGTGTATGAACGACACGAACGAATGCGCACGTCTGAGATGTGCACGACCGCGAGCGAACGCCCTATCAATATTCGCCCGAACGCTAGTACGCGTCCCTATAACGCCATCTTCTCTTTTTCTTTTCCCGACACTACGTTCTCTCGCTTCATCCTCGCGCCCCCGCCGATTCGGCGTCGGAGTCGAGCACCAGGTACAGCGCCGCCGCGCTCGCGAGCGCGAACGCGCCGCTCACGAGACGGTTTCGGTCCCGGCTTGAGCCGCCGGCGCCTTCGCGAAAGGAGAGGTCGGCCACGCCCACCCCGAACCGGTTCGCGGCGAGCTCCCGCGCTGGACCCGGGTCCGCGCGCCGAAGCGGCGCCGAAGGCCGAAACGAGAATCCGGAGACGGTTCCGAGCGCGCGCAAGAGCGGGACCCGCAGCGCGAGGAACGCGATCACGAGCAGGTGGCCTATTCCGGCGACGGTCCACGCGAACGCCATCACGGCGACGGCGAGCAGCCTGTGCGTCAATGCGGGCACCGCCACGAACAGCGCGCCCGCGACGGCGCGCGAGGAACGCGTCGCGAGGAACCGCCCGCCGCCGCCGCCGCGCGCCGACGAAAAAGCCGCGCGCTTCGCCGCGGGCGCGACGCCCACCTTGGCGCGCGCGCGCGCCGCGTCCCCGGGCCGAGGGAAGTCGTCGGGGACGGAGCCCGCGAAGTCCGCCGGGAAGAACGGTATTTTGTCGATGACGTCGTACGACGCGTAGTGCGCGCGGTCCGCCTCGCCCAGGCGGACGAACGCGAACTCGCGGTTCGCGGGGTCGATGGCCCACCCGATCCCCTCGGCGAGCGACTCGAACGTCGCGTCCTCGAACCGAGACAGGTGGCGGTACAGCGCCCACGCCACGCACGGCGCGCCGCCTTTCGCCACCAGAAACGCCATGCGCTCGCGCATCTCCGTCTGCAGCGCCGCCGCGGAGTCGCGGCGGCGGGGGGGGCGGCCGGCCCCCGCGCCTGGTGTCTCCCGGAAGCCGTCGTCGCCCTCCTCCGAGGCGACTCCGCGGTTTCCTCGCGCGCGCGGGTCGAAGCCGGGCAGCGGCGTCGCGCGCATCGCCGGCCACGAAGACGACGCGCCGCGCGCGCCGTTCGCGCCGCGCGCGTCGCGGGTTCCGGAACCCGCGTCTTCCTCGTCATCGGGGCGCATCTCGCCGTACCGCGAGACGCTCTCCACGAAAACGCGAAGCGCGCCGTCCACCAGGAACTGGAACCGGTGGCGGTTGCGCGCGCGCGGCGCGGCGCGATAGGCGTCGGCGTCGACGGCGCGCGACGCGCTCGCGTCTTTTTCCGACTCGTCGAGCCGTCGGGCGCGCGTCGCGCGCGGCGCGGACTTTGGCTGACTCGGCGCGCGCGCGAGGGAAACACCCGCGAACAGATCCGCTTCGGGCTCCCCCTCCGTCTCCAGGCGCGCGTCTAGGCGCGCGCTCGCCTCGACGGCGCGGCACCACGCGACGGCCACCGCCGCCGCCGCCGCGGGGCGCGCGCCGCGGAAGTCCTCGAACGCCAAACCGTGCACGGAACGCATCGAACCGACCAACCCGCGGTGGACGCGCGAGAAGCGCCGAGTCACGCCGGACGCGCTCAGCGCCGCGCCTCTGAGCTCGAGCGCCGCGCCGAGGGGGGGCAGGGGGTTCGCCACGCGAGCGAGCCACCACGCCAGCGCCTCCGGCCGGTCAGCGCGCGGGCGCTCGCCGCTCAGCGCGAGCAGATTCTCGGGCTTGCCCCCGTAGCTCCGGCGGAAGTAGTCGCCGCCGGGCGCGCCGCCGCGCGACCAGGGGAGCCGCGCGGCGGCGCGCGCCGAGTCGGGGTTCGGAGCGTCGGGGGGTCCGGAAGACCCCTCAGGGGAACTTCCCTCGAGCTGGCGGCCCGAGACGTGCGCCAGCCACACGCGGTGCGCGCCGACGGCGCGCTCGAGCCGCAGGCTGAGCCTGCACGCGTCGCGCTCGCGCGCGCGCGTCGAGCTTCCGGGTTTTTTTCGGGCCGCGGCATCGACGGCGGCCATCAAAACCGCCCGCCACGCCGACGGATCCGTCGCGGCGTCCGGGAACGCTCGCGCCTGCGCCCGAACGTGGCGAGGATCGGGCGCGAAGATATCCCCGTCGCGGGATATCGACGACGCGTCGTCCGTGACCTGCACGACCCTCGCCACTGCGTAGCCCGCCTCGTCCTCGAACGCCGAGAGAACCTTGACGTGCCTGGTGGCGCGGCACCGCACCAAAACGCGCCCGTCGATGCCCTCCTGGAACGCCGTCACCACGCACTCCACGCCGTGGTCCAGGAACGCGAACGGGCCCGCGGGGGGGTCCACGCGCCGCCCGACGCCGCGCCGCGCGCGTCCGGCGTGACGCAGCTCTCGAGCCTCTCGAGACTCTCGAGACGCGCGCCGCGTCGCCGCCCGGCTCGACGGATCGAACGGCGGAAAGGTCTCCGCGGGGTGGGTTTCGTCGTCGCTCGAAGAGCTCTCGAGCGCGTCCTCTTCCTCCTCCGAAGACGCGTACGCGCGCGCGGAAACGTCCTCCTCGTCCGGAGCGTCCGCCGAGGGGTCATAAACAGCCCCGTTTCGTCGGTCGGGAGTTCTCGCGCGAGTTCCCGTCTCCCCCTTCCTTCGCTCGCGCGTGGTCACCGCGCGCGTCGCGCCCTCGTGGTGCTCGTCCGCGGGCGCGACCATGCCGAAGCGGCGCGTGTGCTGCATGCACCGGCGCACCATGCGTTTGTACCGCTCCTCGAACACGTTCAGCGTGATCTCCTGCCCCGGGACCATCGGGTCCAGAACGAACAGAGGCAGCTCCACCGCGACGGAGCCCGAGCGCGCGTTGCCACTGCGGGTAGTGTCGTCACCGCGTGCCACCGCGTGCGCCGCGTCGCGCGCGGACCTCGTCCCCGCGCGCGGAAGAGCTCCGCCGCGCGGAGGCGCGCGGTACTGGCTGTCGAAGGGCGGGAAGTCCAGCGCGGGTTCGCTGTCCCTCGCCTCCCGCAGCGCGTCGTTCAGGAAGCGCTCGCACAGGTCCGCGATCGTGGTGTTCACCGGCCACTGGTGCGGGCTCTCGTGGTACAGCGGCGCGCGGCACGTCGGGCACGAGCTCTGGCGCCCGGGCTGGCTCATCCACTTGGCGAGCATGCGGCGCGAAAACGTGTGCCCGCACACCGCGGTGACGGGATCGACGAACAGCTTGCCGCTGATGGGGCACGTCAGCGCGTCCAGGAGCTCCTCGCGGGGAACGTCGGCCGCGAGGCCGGCGCTCGTCGCATCCGGCCGAAGCTCGGAGGCGTCCACGGCCTCCACACCGGACATCGACCGGGACGCCGACCGCGTGAGGCGTCGCATCGTCGCGACCGACGAGTGTTATCCGGCGACGACCGCGACGATCGACGTCGAATGTCTATCCTCGCGACCGAACCCGCAGCGGCCGGGGGGGCGCCTCGGAGGCAGGGGGCGGGGTGCGCGCCTCCTCGGAAACGTCCAAAAAGAACCTCTCCGCCGCGGTGCGCGACTCGCACTCGACCCTCGAACTGGCGCGGGCGTGGTCCCGTCGCGCGACGACGTCTCGGAACAAAGCTTGGAAAACGAACTCGCGAAAGATCAGTCTGCAACTCGCAGTGCGAGTTCGGGCGTCGACGGCTGGCGCATTTCCCTCTTGCCACTTGGATGCTTGGACGGCAAATTCCTTGCGTGCCGCGTCACTCGCGCTCGCGCGGTCGAACAACGCGCACACGACTCGGCGGTTGCGGGTCGAAGCGCTCAGCGGATCGGGACGCGCGCGGCGAGTACCGGGTAGGACGCCGGCGGGGTCCGGGAGACGGCTCGAGCCACCTCGCGCGTCGGTCAGAGAAGAAGCGCGGGGTCTCGGTCGAGTCTCCTTCCGTACGCGGGGGGTGGTCGGCGAGGAGGCGCTCGATCGGCGCGATATGCCCGTCCCCGCCGCGCCCGCGGTGTTGTTCAAGCTGTGGGTCGCGAAGAAGCTCGCCGTGCTCCTGGCTCTGCGCGTGTACGGGCTCAAGAAACTCTACCGGGGCGGCATGCGGCTGAACAACCGGTTCGTCACGGACCCGTGGGCGCACGGCAAGGTGCGCAGCGTGATGCACTCCATGGCCGCTGGCGCGATGAAGATGGGGGACAAGTTCGAGCGACCGGCGCGGAGGTACATGAACAAGATCATGGGGTACGAGGAGAAACCGACCAAAATGTCGTAGCGAGACGAGCGGAGGAGCGCGCGTGGCTGCCCACCATAGCAAGGGGCGGGACACGTGCTCAGATCTCGGCGCGCGAGAACGCGCCGAGACGATTTGCTTTCGATCGAAACTGGCGCGAGATGGGCGTGTGGAGATTGAGAGGGCGATTTTTATGATGACTACAACAGCGCGCTGGGAGGGACGAGGAGCGCGTCGTTGACGTCCGCGCCCAGGTACTGCCGCAGCAGCCCCCGCAGCTCTTCGTTTTGCTTCGCCAGCGACGCGGTCTGCTCCAACGCGTCCCTGCGCTTCGTGAGCGTCGCGAGGTACTTCTCCAGGCCGCGCTCCAGCGCCGACCACGCGCGGCTGGGTTTCTCGCCAACCACGTTCGCCTGCCGCTTCCAAAACGCAGCCTCCAGTTCGGCGCGCGACTGCCGCGGCTTCGGTTTGTCCTCCTCCTCCTTCGCGCCTCCTTCGCCCGAGTCCGCGCTCGCCGCGGCGTTGGCCGCCTTGAGCGCCGCGAGCGCCCGCCCACCCGCGCTCGCGCCCTTCTCCGACTCCGCGAACGCGATCAGCCGCGGCACGACGTCGTCCAGGTCGGGGACGAACGCCAGCGTCGCGCTCGCGTCGACGCCTTTTTTCAAAGGCGCGAGCGCGGCGCCTCGTTTTCGGTCCGTCTCCTCGTTTCGGTACGTCTCCCCGACGCTCTTCTTCTTCGCGCGTCTCGGTTCGTCCTTCTCGAGCTTGGAAGCGGACGCGTCGACGCTCATGGCCGCCACGAAGCTGTCGAACGAGGGCGCGTCGCGCACGCCGAGCGCCCGCAAGACGCTCTCCGCGCGGAGCCGCGCGGCGGCGGCGGCGACGACGGCGGCGTCGCCGGCGTCGCCGGCGT
>MDSV01107884.1_pt1 | contig 13775 bp, 14 predicted proteins | sample 810851 | NCBI WGS metagenome assembly MDSV01 (sample SAMN05326640, study PRJNA326480) | marine metagenome | isolation source: seawater | place: Atlantic Ocean: North East | collected 2012 | reverse complement strand
GTCACAGATTACGATTGTTGGATGGACGATCCGGCTCAGCATGTGAGCGTCGACGCGTTTTTGGCGACATATCAGGGCGCCACGGCGAAGGCGCAACGATTGGTTGGTGAGCTGCTGCAACATCCCTTTAGCGAGACACCGCCAGACATTCGTCAGGCTTTAGCTGGAGCCGTGCTGACACCGGACGAAACGCTGACCGCTACCCAGCGGGATTGGCTCAACGTACTGCGCCAATAGGCGGCCGGGAAAACAGAATTAAGCGCTGCACGATCCGCCACCCAAGACGCAAAATGTCGCGCAACTGGGATGATTCAAGGCCACTGTCGCGCTGGCGTCGGCAAGGCTTCGGCCCAAATTAAAATCGCTCTCGTAGGGCAAGAGAGTACAGGCCATGACCGATGGCGAATCGTCTCCCTTGTGTTTAACCACCATACGCGAAGACGCACACATCATATGGCTCGGATCCACTCCCAAAATATTCCAGCAAGCAGTGGTGATTTCCGGCACCTCGGCGGTGACGTCGATTTCTGGGAAAAGGACCAGAGATCGGTGATCCCCGGCATCCAAGTGAATATTCAGTTCGTCGAACACTCGGGCATAGCCCTGTCGCAGTTCGGCTTCACTGTCGCCCCAGCGTGTGCGTCCGGCAACATGGAAGGCGAAGGCATTTCGCTGTAACCACTGCATGCCCCGGATCATCGCGGACCATGACCCGGGCCCGCGCTCTTGTTCGTGAAGGACGGGGTCAAAGTGATCGATTGAGACCCGGAAGGTGAGCTGCTTGGCAAACTGGCTTTTCAGATCCAGCAGCCCGGCTTGAACCCTTGGCCGCATCATCGGACGCATGGCATTGGTTAACACCAAAAGCTTGAAGCCTCGAGCCAAACAACTGTGCATGATCGGCAAAATATCAGGATTCATGAACGGCTCGCCGCCGGTGATTCCGATCTCCTCGGTGGTGTGGTGTCGGGTGCTGATCTCATCCAAGAAGACCCTAACCTCATCGTGTGTGAGGTAAACAAGCCGATCGTTTTGCGGGCTGGACTCGATGTAGCAGTTTTCGCACGTGATATTGCAGAGGGTGCCGGTGTTGAACCAAAGGGTTTTCAATGTACCCAAGGCGATGCGTGCGCGAGGCTCTCCCTTGGCGGTAAGAGCCGGATTGGAAAAAGGAGTGGTCGGCAACTCGGTCATTGTATTGTCGGTCATGTTTGCCATGAAAGTGGGCTTAGGTTCCAAAGAGAAGTTAATGGCAGAGTCTGGTTTCTCAGCTTTTCATTGTGCTCGCCATTGACCAAGCGAGCTTGGTCGCATTGGCGCTGATGTCGCCGAGACTGAAGTTGGGTTTGTACAGCGAACCGCCCAGGCCAAACCCACTGGCTCCTGCCTGCCAATAGTCCGCCATGTTGGTGTGATCAATACCGCCCACGGGCAGCAATTCAGTGGACGGCGGTAGGACAGCGCGCCAGCTTGAGAGAATGGACGGCGTGATCATCTCAGCAGGAAAGACTTTCACAGCGTGGGCGCCGGCAGCGATACCAGCGAAAGCCTCCGAAGGGGTGGCGGCACCCGGGATGGTTACCATCTCAAGAGCAGCACTGGCCTCAATGACCGAGATATCGGTATTGGGCGATACGATCAATCGACCGCCTTGGTCCCTGACTTGGGTGACTTGGGCGGTGCTTAGCACCGTACCGGCACCGATCAGCATGTCATCGCCAAACCGTTTGGCGATACGTTCGATACTGTCCATGGGATCTGGCGAATTGAGGGGAACTTCGACCATTCGAAAGCCCGCCGCATACAGTGCCTCCACAACCTCTTCGCTTTGCTGGGGAGTGATGCCGCGCAAAATGGCGATCAACGGTAGCTCACGCATGTACTGGTTCAATTGGTCCGTCATAAAGGTCGATGTCCGTGATTTAGCTTATTCGACTCTGGGCAGACAGTTTTCAATTAATCCTGCCCCGGCGACTGTGGCATCTTGTGCATCAATGGTGAAACAACTGTGGCCCAATGCCTCCAAGGCCTGAGTGTAACGTGCGGCCAGACCGGGTGCCGCCACAATGCCAACTTGTGTCGGTGAATGACCCAGTTGAGCCAGCACATCATGACCAATGACAATACCCGAAAGGTAGTCTGCGCCGATCGCTTTGTCGTGGTGGTTGGTGAGCTGCAAGGTGCGGACACTGAACAAATGATGCAACAGACCACCGGGCAGTTGGGCGTTGGCGAGGCCCCGAGAAAAGGCGTCTGTTTTGGCCTGAGCGTCGACAGTTGAAGCCGAATCGTTCTCCATTGACTGGGCCAGTAGCGAATGCCGCCGCGCCAGTTCAAAAAACTCACCCACCATGCTCGTGGAGAACTGTTCTATCGTCGTGCCTGCCGTGATCCACTTATTGTGCGTGCCGGGAAAGCACCAATACACAGGCCTTGGCAGGCTTTGAGTCCGTCGCAGGAGTTCGGCGCCAAAAAACTGAACTTCTTCGCCACGCATGATGTCGTGAATACCCGCAGCGCCCTGACCAAAAACGCCGGGGACAATCCAAATACTGCTCTTTTGGGGTTGAGCAATTCGTGCAGCGCCATTCGCTAAGTCTTGAACGGTTGCTGGAGCCGGCAGGTGTGGTACTTCCTGCCAGCCACTTGGGCTACCCACCATGCCACTGAGAATAATGTTCAGCGGGGCGTCCGGGTCAAGCCAATGACCGATGAGTGACAGCAGGCATTGCTCAAAATTTTCTGGTTGGCTCAGCAGTCCCTGATTGCTGGATACTTGTTCTGTTACCTGACCCTCGCGCCCAATGAGATAGGCCCTGAGATTGCTCGTTCCCCAGTCGACGCTGATCAGTTTCGGCTTCGTGGCTTCGCTCACATGATTCCCGTTTAGCGAATCGGGGCTTTGTCGGTCAGGCCCAGTCTGAGTTTGCCCAATGCCTCATAGGCGGCATCGCTGACCATAAGGTGAGATTGCGCCGTGTACAGGTCCCGCAGAATACGTTGTAGCGGATCGTCGAGCATCACTGCGCTACCACCCGCGTATCGGAATAGTGCGCTGGTGACGGCAATGGCCTCGTCGGTGCATAGGACTGAAGCGGCTCGCGCTTCGGCCTGAAGCGCGATGGGCGCTTCGCCGTCAACGCTGGCATCGAACAGGCGCTCCAGTACGTCGATCATGAGCAATTTGTTGGCGCGTAATCGAAGCTCGCTCTCGGCGACGCTACGCTGAAAAATTTCGCGATCCGCAATACAGGTGCCGGCCCCGTAACCCCGTTTCTTTGCCTGTGCAGATTCCGTGACGGCTCGTAGTGCCTGTTGGGCCAGCGCATTCGCGAAGCCCGCGTGCTCGTTGGCCGCAAAGCCGTAACCCATGCGAAAGATGGTGCCGCCTCGCCGTTGGGTGGGTGTTTCATTCACGAAGTGACTGGGCACAAAGACGTCGTCTAGCGCGTAGTCCGAACTCCCGCTGCCGTTGATGCCCAATGCATACCAGTTGTCGATGATTCGCACTTGGGCGCGAGGCACAACTGCGGAGAGGACTCCGGTTTTGTCGTCCTTGAGCACGGGCACGATGACATAGTCGGCATGGTGTACACCGCTACCCCAGGCCCATTGGCCAGAGATTCGAAACCCACCGTCTACTCGAATAGCAGCACCGGATGGTTTCAGACTGCCTGCCATAATGGGGAAGCTGCCCCCGGCAAACAGTTCGTCAACGGCCTCATCGCTCAAGGCACTCAGTGCGCGACCGGTAACGGTTGCGGCAATGAACATGGACCATGCGGCGGCAGAGTCGAGATAGGTAACGGCTTCAACCACCGCCATTTGATCAACCGGATGGATTTCAGCGCCACCGACTTCATAAGGGCTCTTCATCATCAGCAGTCCAGTATCGCGCATGGCCTCGACAACCTCAGGTGCCAGGGACCGTGCGTGTTCTGACGCGGCCTTGTTGCGTGCAATAATCGGCGCGATACCCTCGACGCCGCGAAGCAGCGCTTGCACCAACGCACTGCGCTCCCGGGGCAGTGGAGTCGCAGAGATTTGGGCTTTCGGCGCAGACTGGGTCATTGAATAACACTCATTAACTTAAGTGAAAGCTCAACCTGTGACGCTGGGTCTCTGGCTGACGCGAGCATGCCATGCCCATAGGTTGGTGAGCGCTGCATCAGGTTTTAGATCCACCATCGCAGCGGCAAAATCCATCATACATAGACACGAAATGTCGGCGACGGTGAAACGGTCGCCGGCCAAATAGTCCCGAGTACTCAATTCATCGTTCATCCGCTCGTAGTACTTTCGGGTTAGGCCTGCGCCCCTCAATCGTTGGGCTTCGATGGGTTCCACCAACCCCGCTGCAGCGACAATGGGCCCATTCACCCAAGCAGCACCAATGCTGGAGTGCAGTTCAAATTCGATATGACGGTGATGGGCCTCAATCAGGGCCGTTTCGAGCGGGTCGTGACCAAATAGGTTGGGCTCAGGTGCAAGGGACTCTAAATAGCGGCAGATGGCCACGGTTTCTGAAATGCAGGTGCCATCGTCCAGTTCCAAAACAGGGATTTTACCGCTCGGGTTTTTGGCCAAAAATGCCGGGGTCTTTGTTTCACCGCCACGCAAGTCGACGTTGACGACATCAAGATGCAGGCTTTTCTCGGCAGCAAAAATGGTCACACGTCTGGGGTTTGGGGCGCTGGGAAAGCTGTAAAGTTTCATTCGTTATCGCTGTGAGTGAGTCGATCGGCTACTTTACATGACGCGAGGCCGAATGAGCGGGATTTTCTTGGCGGTGTGTAGACGCACCTGGAGTGGCGTGATCTGATTGAGCGGCATGGAGATAACGAGGTGAGACGATGGCAGTAATGAACGAGCCCAAGGGCGATAGTCGCGAGACCGATGGACAACCATCGGGACATGTTCGCGGTGGGGTAAGCGGCCGTGTGATTTTAGTGACCGGTGCGGCGTCGGGTCTTGGGTTTGCCGATTCGAAAATGCTGGTAGAGCAGGGCGCTCAAGTGGTGATGACGGATATCGATGAAGAGCGCGGGCGCAGTTTAGCGGAGGGTCTTGATGCCGTGTTCTTACACCAAGACGTTGCCGATGAAGGACGTTGGGCCGACATCATGGCAGCCGTTGAGACGCGTTTTGGTCGCCTGGACGGTTTGGTGAACAACGCAGGTATTGCGCCGATTGCGGATATCGAAACCACGACGACGGCTATTTGGCGATCGACCTTGGCGATTCATCTGGATGCTACATTTTTCGGCTGCCAGGCGGGCATCAAACTGATGAAGGAAAACGGCGGCGGCTCGATTGTGAATATGTCCTCTACCGCAGCCTTGGTCGGCATACCGGATTATCTGGCCTATTCCGCAGCAAAAGGCGGCATACGGTCCATGACCAAGGCCATCGCCATTCATTGTCGACGACAGCGCTACGGGATTCGATGCAATTCCGTCCATCCGGGCAGCATCAATACGCCCATGGTGCAGCATGCGTTGCGCGAATTGATGGATGTTGATTTGAATGCGGCGGATGATCCTGAGCGAACACGAAGAAAGTTAGGTATCGGTGAACCCGATGATGTAGCCAGCATGGTGGTGTTTTTGCTGGGGGATCAGTCGAAGCACGTCACCGGGGCAGAAATGGTGGTTGATAACGGCGACACGGTCGTGTGATTGGTTTGGAATGAAGGAGAAGAACGGTGAATATTGAAGGGATGGTGCATGTGAATATCAACTGCACGAACTACGCTCGCTCCAAGACCTTTTATCAAATGCTCGGTTTTGAGGAAGTTTGGCAGGTGCCGGCGACGAACTCTGCCGAAGTGAACGCTGCTGTTGGCATGAGCGATTACAGGGTCACTGGCGCTATCATGAAGCTGAAGGGTGTGGAGCCTGCTGTACTCATTGATTTACTGCAATGGCACGAGCCAGAGGACCACTCGCCCCCATATGCCAATCTGTATCGCCCTGGGCTGGCTCGACTTGCCCTGCGCACCAGCGATTTACAGGCCGACTACGATTATTTGGTATGCCAAGGCGTGGAAGTGCTCTCGCCGCCGGCAACGGTGTACGCCAGCGCCAATCACGGCAGTCGTTTTTTTTGCTTCAAAGATCCGGATGGGACGTTTTTAGAATTGGTTGAGCAGTTTTAATCGCTGCTGGCCAGTTTCTCCGTGATGGCAGAAAAAATCGAAATATTGATGCTCGCAGGATCAATGGCATCGCTCATGTTGAGCCAGGTGGCCTTACGGAGTTGGTCAAGGGTGGCAGGCACATGGTCCGTATCGATTTCATAGATGGCCAGGTAGCTCTGTGATTGGTCCGGCTGAACCTGAGCTTCGTTAAGGGTAAAGCGTTGGGCGGAGAGAAATCCTTGGATACTCAATACCTCGGGTAAGTGCACGTCGGTATACCAGTCGTTAAATGCCGTTTCTTGGCCGGGTTTCGGGTTGCTTCGAACCATAAATAGAGTCGTCATCTGTTATTACCCCTGGGTTGTCGCGTTTGCTTTAGCCATAACCCTATAGTAACCGCTACACTCTTATCGAGAACGTTGAGGACGTAAACCGTGAAAGATAATTTACCGAATGGCCAGAGTTATTTGTGTGGCCAAGCCAATGAACCCCTGCTCTACGAAACCATCGGAGCCTGTCTTGAACGTATCGCGAGCACGTACCCCCAACAACCGGCATTGGTGGTACGGCATCAAAACATCCGCTGGACCTATGCCGATTACCAGCAACGCATAGACGCGCTGGCGAGTGGTTTGCTCGCCATGGGCGTCAACCCGGGTGATCGGGTGGGCATATGGTCACCCAATCGTGTGGAGTGGTGCCTGACCCAATTTGCGACGGCAAAAATTGGCGCGATCATGGTCTGTATTAATCCAGCGTACCGACTGTATGAACTGGAGTACGCGTTGAACAAGGTGGAGTGTAAAGCGTTAATTGCGGCGGAGTCTTTTAAATCCAGCGAATATTTGCAGATGCTGCAAACCCTTGCGCCTGAATTGGCCCAGTGTGCCCCCGGAGCATTGGCGGCGGCTAAGTTACCGCACTTGAAAAGTGTTGTGCGCATGGGCGAAGGCAAAACCCCGGGCATGTTTAACTTTGATCAGGTTTGTGCCTTGGGCGGTCCGTCAGAAACCAGCCGTATGGCTGCAATTGCAGCGACGCTGCAGCCGGATGATGCCATCAATATCCAGTTTACCAGCGGCACAACGGGCAGCCCCAAGGGAGCCACGCTGAGTCACTTCAATATCTTGAACAACGGTCTGCAGGTGGGAGCGGGTATGCGCTTCACCAAGGAAGATCGGCTCTGCATTCCGGTGCCTTTGTACCACTGCTTTGGCATGGTCATGGGCAATCTCGCCTGTTTAACGCACGCTGCTTGTGCGGTCTTCCCCGACGAGGGTTTTGATCCGAATTCGGTGCTAAGAGCGGTTGAAGAAGAAAAGTGCACGGCTCTGCACGGTGTTCCCACCATGTTTGTGGCGGAAACCGATCTGCCCAACGTTGCCGATTACGATTTGTCTTCTCTGCGAACCGGTGTGATGGCGGGTGCTCCCTGCCCCTTGGAACTGATGCATCAGGTGATCGACAAGCTCAACATGAGCGAGATCACGATCATGTATGGGCAGACAGAAACCAGCCCGGTCAACCACATGACTGACATCGATGCCCCGGCGGAAAAACGTTGCGGCACGGTAGGTCGGGTAGGGCCCTATCAAGAAATCAAAATCATCGACGAACAAGGGGTAGTGGTGCCCGTGGGCGCGACCGGCGAGCTGTGCTGTCGGGGTTACTCAGTGATGCGCGGTTATTGGAATGACGAAGAGCGCACACGAGAAACCATCGACAGTTCGGGCTGGCTACACTCCGGTGATTTGGCGGAAATGGATGCTGAGGGCTACGTCCAAATTGTCGGCCGTATCAAGGACATGATTATTCGCGGTGGGGAAAATGTGTATCCTCGGGAAATTGAAGAGTTTTTGTATACCCACCCGGACATCCTCGAGGCTCAAGTGTTCGGCATACCTGATGAAAAATACGGTGAAATTGTCTGTGCCTGGGTGCAGCAGCGCGACGGCGTCGAGTTGAGTGCTGCGGACATTCGAGCGTATTGCGCAGATCAAATTACCCACTTCAAGGTGCCCAGCATTGTGCGCTTCGTTGATGAGTTCCCGATGACGGTGACCGGGAAGATTCAAAAGTTCAAAATGCGCGATGCCACCGTCGCAGAGTTGACGGCTGACGCAAGTTAAGCAGTAGCCAGCGCGCTGTGGAGGGCGTCGAAGAAAGCGCTGGTCGAAGCCGTGCCACCCTGATCCACCGTGAGGTTCGCGGCGTCTGCGTATACGTTGGTGATGGCCCGACGAAGCTGGTCTGCGGGTGCGCTCAAATCCAAATAGTCCAACAGCATGGCAGCGGATAAGACCGTTGCCGTTGGGTTGATGATGTTTTTACCGGCAATATCAGGCGCTGTGCCGTGAGCGGATTCGAAGTAGGCATAATCTTCGCCATAACAGCCAGAGGGTGCCAAGCCCAGACCGCCGATCAGACCCGCTGCGCCGTCAGACATGATGTCGCCATATAAATTGGGCATGACGACGACGTCCAGCGCATGCGGGTTGGTGATCATACGGCACAGGAAATCGTCCACGATGAAGTGCTCAAACTCGATATCCGGATATTCTTTGGCGATCGCCTGACCGATCTCTAAGAACAAACCGTCAGCCACTGCCAACATATTGTATTTGCAGGTAACGGTGACTTTGCGCTGTTTGTCGCGCTTGCGCGCCAGTTCAAAGGCGAAACGAATGACCCGCTCAGATCCGGCTTCGGTGATGGCCTTGATCGCATACTTACCGGGCCCCAAGTCGCCTAGGTTGGCTCGGGCGTGCCGGGAATAGAGGTTCAGTCCCGCGAGATCTTGGGTATCACCCTCAAGGCCCAAATAAAGATCCTCTAGATTCTCGCGAATGATGGCAAAGTCGATGCCGTCGGGACGTGCCATGGGCGAGTTGAAGCCCGGCACGTAGACGCAGGGCCTGAGATTGGCAAAGGTTTGCTTGCCCCAGCGCAGATAGAACAATACGGGTGTGGAGTCACCGCTGGTGGAGCCGAAAAATGTGGCGTCGGCAGCGTCGATCTGTGCCTTCGCCTCGTCCGGAAACAATGTGCCGGATGCCTTTTTCGCTACCTGTCCTACCACCGGCTCGATAAAATCAATTCCCAAATTCATGCCGCGCAGCAAATCGACGGTGGGTACCATAACCTCTGGCGACGCATCGTCTCCCATGAAAACTGCAACCTGCTTGTTGGCCATGAGGCACCTCTCTTGCGAATAGTGGCACTATCCTACCTTAGGAAAACCTGGGGAATGGCGGTTTTGTTTGCCCGATCTTAGTCATAGAATGAGGGCACATCAGTTCGCAGGAGTAGTTGAAATGGGCGCGTATGAGCACATCAAAGTAAACAGTTCGCTCGGACCGGTTGGTGCCGAAGTCAGCGGTGTGGACCTATCCCAACCGCTTTCCTCCAATGTCATTGCGGAGATTCATGCTGCGTGGTTGGAGCACCATGTGCTGTTCTTCCACGATCAGGATATGTCCCCGGAGGCCCAAGTGCAGTTTTCTGCTAATTTCGGCGAGCTCGACCAGTACAAATTCATGCAGGCGGTGGACGAAACCCCCTACGTCATTCCTATCATCAAAGAACCTGATGCGAAAATGAATTTCGGCGGCGGTTGGCATACAGACAGTTCTTATCAGGCTATACCGCCGAAGGCCACTGTCCTTTACGCGGTGGAGGTGCCGGAGGAGGGAGGTGATACGCTTTTTGCCAATGCCACGGCGGCCTTTGAGTCGCTCAGTGAAGGCATGAAGGAGAATCTGCAGCGCTGGCAGTGCGTGTTTTCACCCAAGCTGGTGCATGGGTCCTCGGGTTTTTATAAGGGAAAAGAGGCGGAAAAAAATCTTGGCGCGTCCTACGGTGGTGACGAAGGCTATGCAGAAACCGAAGTGCTGCACCCATTGATACGTACCCATGCCGAAACCGGCGCCAAGAGTATTTATTGCGGCATGGCGCATACAGTAAACATTGACGGCTGGAGCCGAGACGACAGCCTGCCGATTTTTCGCTATCTCACCGATCATATGACTCAGGATCAATTTGTGACCCGCTTTAAGTGGCGGCAAGGCAGCTTAGCCATGTGGGATAATCGGTGCGTTTTTCATTACGCGTTAAACGACTATCACGGCCACCGCAGGCATATGCATCGGGTGACCATCAAGGGCGAAAAGCCTGCCTAACGTGACGGATTAAAATAAAAGGAAGCAACAGATGTCCCAGAATAACGAATCGCAGCAGAAGGTCACGGAACTGCAGCATGAAGTAGACACCTTCATTGCTGAAAATCTGACTGAGGAAATGATCGACGGAGCGCGTCTTGGCTTTGGCATTAATCGAGAACTGGGCACGCGTTGGCACCAAGCCATTCACCAGCGCGGCTGGATCGCACCGGATTGGCCGGTAGAGCACGGCGGTACTGGCTGGGGGATTCGTGAGAAGCAGGTTTTCTCCGACGCCATGGCACTGGCCGGCGCGCCAATGATCATGCCTTTCGGTATCGACATGGTCGGCCCGGTGATTTACACCTTCGGCACTCAGGCCCAGAAAGACCAGCATCTGCCCAGTATCCTTGATGGCAGCACATGGTGGTGTCAGGGCTATTCAGAGCCAGGTAGCGGATCGGATTTGGCGTCGCTAAAAACCAGCGCGGTGCGTGATGGTGATCACTACGTGGTGAACGGACAAAAAATCTGGACCACCAACGCACATAAGGCCGACTGGATTTTTGCCTTGGTGCGTACGGATCCCGATGCGAAAGCTCAGCGCGGCATCAGCTTTTTGCTTATCGACATGAACACCCCGGGTCTGGAAGTGAAGCCGATAGTCTCCATTGACGGCATGCATCACTTGAATCAGGTGTTTTTCGAAAACGTTCGGGTTCCGGTGGAAAATTTGGTGGGCGAAGAGAACATGGGTTGGACCTACGCCAAATTCTTGCTGGGTAACGAGCGTGCAGGGATCGCAAATGTGGCGGCTTCCAAACGTTTGGTTGGACGCCTCAAAGAGATTGCCCATGCCGAAGCCGACGGTGGAGGCCAAAGCTTGTCTGCGTCGTCAGATTTCATGATGCGTTTGGCCGGAATAGAGGTGCAGTTGAGTGCGTTAGCGGCTCAGGAAGCCAGGGTCATCGCTGCCATGGAATCTACCGGCAATCCCGGCGATGCCGCTTCCATGCTGAAAATCATCGGTTCCGAGGTTGAGCAGAATCTGCACGCACTGCGAGTCGAAGCCATTGGTTACTACAGCCTGCCCTTTGAGGTGTCGCTGATCCGCGGCGAAAGTAACCTGCCCGCACCCGGGCCTGACTATGCGGTCAGCGCGGTGGCGGATATGAACTTCAGTCGAGCGGCATCGATTTATGGCGGTTCAAACGAGATTCAGCGCAATGTGATGGCGAAAGGGGTGCTGGGTCTCTAACTCTGGCTAAGAACGATGAGCGAGGGCCTTTGATGCCCTCTCAGCGCAGGTCGTTGGGACTACTGCTCACCTTGCTGATGTTCAAAAATCGACTTATAGCCGGTCTTCGACCAATCCGGCGGCATCAGCACCGGTCGTGAATCAAACTCCGCCCACTTGGCGCGCTGGCCTCGTACGATGACTTCGGCGTACTTGCCATGGGCGGTTAGGTTCGTGATGGGAATGGCGTGAGCAGCAGAGTAAGCGCACAACAACAGCGGGCGCGGCTTGGCGGCTCGATTCGGCGCGGAGCCATGCACACAGCGACAGTTGTGCGCTGTGATCGAACCGGCTAGACCACCCAAGTACACGGCACGTTCCACGTCGAGATTGTCGATATCGCTGTCGTTCAGGGCGCCAGTCCACTCGTTGTTGTCATCGTAGAGGTTATACAGTGGCCCATTGTGGCTGTTTGGAATCACGCCCATGGGTGACATGTCGTCGGTGACATCGTCTAGATATACGCCAAGGGTGAGAACCTCATAATTGGTGTGCGGCCAGAACTGAATGTCCTGATGCCATTTCACCTCTTCGCCGCCACCGCTCCATTTGAAATTCAGTTTGGAATGGTGGAATTTCACATTGGGCCCGAGCAGGTCTTCGGCCACATCCACAAAGGGGCCTTGGCTGGCAAACTCCCAGTAAGTGTCATGGAAGTCGGTGGGCGAGTTCAGTCGTCGAATGCGCGGCTCTGCGGCACTGTGGCTGGGCTCCAAATCGAAGCGTTTGTCCTTGCCTTCGACAAAGCGGCTTTGCTCGATGAAGTCCGCGGTCACTACCTGAAGTTTGCTGAGCCAGCCTTGGTCAACCAATTGATTAACGCCGATGAAGCCATCACGAAAGTACTGTTCTCGCTGGGCTTGGCTCAGTATTTTGGGCGGATGCTTAAGAATTTTTTCCATGGGCATTCCTTGATCTACGGTGTTTGGATTCCACGTGCCTCGGCTGGAGCGCTCAGGCGGCAGAACAGATATCCCCCGGCACCGCCAGCGAGACCTTGGGCGAGCAATCCCACAATGGTGCGAGTCGGGGCGATGCCAGACAGTCCTAGAACCAGCTTCATAATCACGGGCATGGCGATCATGGCGACAAATCCGGCGAGCACATAGCCCAGCGCACGCAGGTGTGGTTTTTTTCGGATCACCGCAAAAGCCACCGGCAGGCCCAGTAGCAGGCTTACGGTTACCAGCGGCAGATAGATATCTGTCATATGTAAGATGTCGTGAAGAGCCGCATCGATTCGCTGTCCACCGCTCACCTCAAAACCTAGGGCGATCACAGAGGCGATGTTGCCCTGACTGACGAAAATAGCGCCGAGAATGTAGGCAGCAAGTACCGCGCCGACAAAGGAATAGGTTGTTTTGATCATGGCTACTGTCCTTGTTCGGTTGTCATTGCGGCACTCAGGTTCGCCTGATTCGCTGGATCGCTGACCGGAACCACCCGAATCACCTTGCCTTGCTCGCTGTCGGTGAGCAGATACAGCATGCCGTCTGGGCCTGTGCGAACATCGCGGATACGCGCGCCAATCTCGCTGAACATCGCTTGCTCGTCTACGACCCGGCCGTCGCTGAGGGTCAGCATGCGAACCTCCTCGTCAACCAGCGCGCCAATGAACAGTTTGCCTCGCCAGTTGGGAAATGCATCGCCGTCGTAAATGGCCAGCCCGGACGCCCCAATACTTGGGTCCCAATAGGTCAATGGTTCTTCGATACCGGGTGCACTGCGCAGTGGCGACACATAGGCGCCGGAATAGTTGACGCCCTTGGTGACCGCTGGCCAACCATAGTTTGTGTCGGGCTTGATGAGGTTGAGCTCGTCGCCCCCCTTGGCGCCATGCTCGTGGGAGTAAAGGTGTCCGGACATCTTGTCCAGCACCAGACCTTGAGGATTGCGGTGACCGTAAGACCAAACCGCTGCGTTGCCCAAACCGTTACTCGCATAGGGATTGTCGGCTGGAATGCTGCCATCGCTGTTGATGCGGATGATTTTGCCCATCAGGTTGAACGTGTCTTGCGCTGCCTCGCGATACTCGAAGCCATCTCCCGTGGTCATAACCAGCGTGCCGTCAGGAAGGAACAGCATTTTGCCGCCGTAGTGTACGGCGGTGTCTTTGAGGGGCGAAACCGTAAAAATCGGCGTCACGTTTTCGACCCGATTGCCGTTCAACCTGCCGGTCACG
>MDSV01093001.1_pt1 | contig 13775 bp, 25 predicted proteins | sample 810851 | NCBI WGS metagenome assembly MDSV01 (sample SAMN05326640, study PRJNA326480) | marine metagenome | isolation source: seawater | place: Atlantic Ocean: North East | collected 2012 | reverse complement strand
CTTCCCATTTCGTTGACCAATTTTCTACTCTCCAATCATACCAGTTATCAAAGCCTTCAACCATCGGCTGTGGCTTGTCTGATGCTGAACTTGGTGATGTCGTGCCTTCTAATTGTTCAGGCATTGGATGGAAAAAATTAAGAAGTCCGTTTCCATCTTTTTCTTCTTTTGTTATCTTTTCTATCTTGTCTATCACGGAATTAGGACCCGTGATAGAAATATTGTTATTACACCAATTAGGCATTAACAGCCTCCTTGATTGATGTTAAGTGAGAACCAGGCACATTCCATCTTTGGCCTCTATCAGTTCTAACCAAAATATATTTGATTTTCACTTTTTCAATAGTACCTTTTTCAATGGCATTATGTCTGCCTTTGAACGACACTCTATCACCAACTCTAAAAGATTGAGCGTCTTGGTAATGTAATTGATTTCTTCTCAATTTAAAAGCATCAACAACTGAATTCAATTCTTCGTTGTTCAATGTATAAATGCCTTCAATTATTTTTTCTACTTTTTTATTCAAGTTTTCCTCCCTTTGTTATAGTTTCAGTATATAATATTACCAAATATCGTCAACCCCACTATTCTACCCATATTTCTTGGCTTTTTAAAGCCTTTTCAACCACATCTCTTGGTGATCTTGTATGAACATAGAATACTGAAGCATTCATTTCTTCGCCATCTACGACAGCATCAATACCTTCATATTTCAAAGCATTTTGAATTGATGGAACTATACTTCTATCTTCGTCTAGATCCCATTGACCCAAATCATCTACTTGAAAGGTATGTTTATGATTTTCTATGATTGTCATTATTTCAACCCTCCTATAATTAAAATTGTATCTTTTGTTATTTGATATCCTTCTTCGTGAGCCGATGCTCCCCAACTGCCTTCTTCTGTCTTCTGTATGACTTTGTCTGTCAGTACCGCACCTTTCCAAACTTTGGTCGCGATACTGACTTCTTCAGTAGGAGCAATCAACATAACTATTCCTGAAATTAATCCTGTGATATTCATTATCTAAATTTATTCTCCAAATGTGATAAGTGGTCCTCGCACCATTCTATCAACTCGTTTTTAAATCCACCGTATTCAACTTCATCATATCCTAGTCTTGAACAATAGGCAGAAAACTTTTTTCCAAAAGTGTATGGACTCATCAAAGCATCATCACCATTCCAATGACATACGCCTTCTGTGAAATTGCCTTGCAGATAACCATCTATGAATTCGTCATAAATGGTTTCTAAACTTTTCTGCATTCTTCCCAATCTAGTTTCTAATATCATTAAGCAACCGCCTTGAATTCTTCTGCGAACTCTTCTCTGATAGGTGTCCAGTCAATTCCATTATCTGAATATTTCCAAACTCCTGTCATATGGCAGAATAAATGACCAACTTTTTTTCTTTGTATTTCTTTATTCCAAGACCAATTTGATTCAATAACATCACCAAATCCTTCAACTCCCCAATAGTCTTCTTTTTTAAATGTAGGAATCAAAACAGGTGAATCAACAACTTTGATTGAATCTTCTTTTGTTGGATACTCCTTGTCTAAAAACTTTGCCATTTCTTCTGGCGTAGTCTTCCAACCTGTTTGAACGGCACATATATTCTGACTTCTATCAATATATCCTACCATTATCTCTGTCTTACTTTTATAATCTATTTTTTGCATATCAACTTTCTCCTTATTCATACTTCAGCATAACACGGAACCTATATCCGTCAACCTGGTAAAAATATGGTCTGAAAATTTGGTATATATAAAGCCGAACAAAAAACCTACAAAAATAGCGACTGATTCGCCATACTGAATGGCACTAGATATAGTGCCAATCACCGAGATCAACCACAAGATGTAGTGCCACAAGATATCGCACCGGTTGACAAGATCAACTACAAGATCCTGTGGTAATCAAAATTACCAATTATACCTAATGATTCAAATGAGTCTTACTTTTTTGGTTTGACGATTTTAGATTTTATCTTGGAACCACCTGATGTGATTTTGCCTTTTCGTGATGTGATCTTACCACCTGCAGATTTATTTCTTTTCAACTGAACCGTCTTCAGTCTTCTTGCTACCGGTCTAGATCTTTTTGATATGGCCATCTTCTTACCGGCTATCTTTGCCTTCGCCATTCTTTTCTTTCTTATCTTCGCTCCTTTGGATACATTCAATCGAGCGAAACAGGTTGATGGTTTGGCAACGATACGACCCTTCCTAGGTCCGCCCGTGCATCTAAATCCCTTCTTCAATCCCTTCTGTGGTGATCTTCTCAAAATTTGTGATATGCCTTCTGCCAATGCCGAATGATCCGGCTGTTCCAAAATCTCCCCGTCAACCATTTCTGGAATGATGTCAACCTCATCCGCCTTCTTATTTTCTGGTACTATATTATGTGGCACTATATCTTGTGCCGAGCCACCCTTGATGGCACTAGATGTAGTATCGCAAGATATAGTATCTTTTAATTTTGATGGCACAATGGCAATTTCTGTGATCTTCATAGTACGAGTATTTATTTGTTGCATAAGGCCTAAAGACTTTACCTAAAGGCCTAATACCTAAAGCACCTAACACCTAAAACTAAACCTAACGGACCTAAAAAAACACAAAAGTTTACAGAAGTTTACAAATAGTTAAGATCAACCCTTTATAAGACCGACAATAAATACCTACACATATGAAAATCTACGAATTAATGAACATAGAAAACATAGGTCCTGCACCCGCAGGAGTATGCAGTAAACCCAAAAGCAGTCTACCAGCATCGTGGGTGTCGTCTTGCAAGTCACAGGGCAAAAGAAAACGTACAGGTAACAGAGACGAAAAAGTAAGAGGTAGAACACAAAAAGTTGCTGGTAAGAAGATCAAAGGTAGAAAATATGGTGGACCTTTACCAGATTATTCAAAATAATTCCTAAAAAGTCAAACCTAATAGCGAGCCAATAGCGAGCCATTAAATAGTTGTGTATGAATATAAGTTCAAACAACGAATTCGGCAAACTAAAAGCAGTGGTCATTGGAAGACCAGACGGAGCGAACTGGCCCAAGGATGATCCACACTTTCAAACCTATTGGAAGTTTGGAGCAAAAGGACCTGTTAAGTTTCCTTACGATATACCAGCAGAGATTATCGCAGAGGTGAATGAAAACATCTACAACATATGTGACAGACTAAAAGAACACGAGGTTGATGTTATAAGACCAAAGTCCACCAATTGGAAGACAGCATTTGCAACACACGACTGGGCCTGTACAGGTATGAACAATCTAACCATGAGAGAAACATTAATAACGATAGGAAACAAAGTTATCGAGTGCCCACACATATATAGATCCAAGCACTACGAATCCATCTCGTATGAAACAATCAAGAATTATGTACAAGCAAACGGTGGAGTATATATTTCAGCACCAAAGAATAGTTTAGGACATCTCACAATGTGGCAACCTGGTGTGGGAGACAAACTGGAAGCAAGGAACGACAGTCCAATATTCAGCGGAGCAGACATATTAAAATTTGGAAAAATGATTTTGTATTTTATATCCTGTAAGTCTAATCTCGCAGGAGCGGAATGGTTGCAATCTGTGTTGGGTGACGAGTACAAGGTTAGGACCACTAAAAGATTTTACAACTACGAATCTCTTTGCAATAATATTATGCCACTCGATGAAACTACTCTACTGGTAAATGCCGACAGGGTGGGTGGAGCAGAAGCAATACCAAAAGAACTCAAGGACTACAAAAAGATATGGGTGAACGAATTGAAAGATAAGAAATCATTTAAACATCAATTGGGATCAAAGTATTATAATTTCCAGGTACTGAACATTGATGCAAGACACAAACTGGTCAACTCATCACAGCCAGAGTTGTGTGAATTATTAAACGCACACGGATTTGAGATAGTTCAATCCACACTTGTCCACACGCAGACCTTTGCATATGGTTACCATTCTTTGATGTGTGATTTAGTTAGAGAATAAAAAAGGGCGACACCGTTAAGCATCGCCCTTGATATTAATTTAATTACGCAGAGTAATTAATTACTTTTCTGCCTGATTTTCTTAGTAAAGAAATAATGTTTGATTTCATTTCTAAAGCAGATGTTTTAGGTGCAGTACCTAAAACGTTTACAGTAAAGTCAATACCTTTAGATAACAACTTGTTAGTCGCTGTTTTTCTTGCAGTATTTTTCACAGCCAAGTTTTTGAACTTGATTTTTCCACCGTGAACTGTACCGTTTACTTTATAACTAGAAGCCGGCTCCGCAAATACTCCGATTTGCTTTGCTCTAGATTTAAACTGTCTAGTGTATACAACGTATTGTGTTGAGTTTGCCATTGTTTTTTCCTTTTTATTAATAAACGGAAAAAAAGTTGATATAGTTTTATTAAACATATTGCCTTTCTTCCTTGGTTAATTAAAGTTGTAGGAGTTTCATTCTCTGTTATCCTTCAACAATGTCACTAGTATATAATAAGTTGTATGAAATGTCAACCGTATGGAGTGGTAAAGTTGGTTAGTTGTCTTTTACTTTAGGAACTGCAAATAAATCAATGCCTTCGTTCACCAAATCGGTCACCTCTTTCTTGCTAGGCTCTCCGTAGAACTCTTCATTCCTTTCACCCTTGGCGGCCTTTCTGGCTTCCTTGGCAAATTCTTTACCAACATTCTCATAATTTTTCTCAACGTGATTCTGTATTTGCTTCAAAAGATTTCTTGCTCTGCCACCCATTACCATTTGATCACCTGTCAACTCTTGCATCTTCTCTCTGCCTTTGGCTCTAGGTGATTTCTTTTGGTTGCTTTTCTTTTTGACGTTAGGAGCCATTATATCTCTTTTGACTGGGCTATCGCACACAGGACATATTAGTTGTCCGGATGCCAATTGATTTTCAAATTCTTCTATGCTTGGAAACCATCCCTCAAATTTGTGTTCTTCTTCTAAACAAACGAGATTATACTTTATGCTCATAATATTATTTACTATTATACGGTTGACTATTAAATCTGTCTACTATATTATTAATTTAATAAACAAAGGATTTTATGCAAAGACTAGGATCATCAGTATACGAAAAAGGCAAGCCAAAGAAAACATCTCAGGGCAAGAACAAAAGTAGAATCAAAATGAGTTCTATGAACAAACACAAGAAAAGATCGTTTAAGGCTTACAACGGACAAGGTAGATAATTTTACCTGTTAAATTTGGTAGATAAGTAGATATATTATGACAGAACAAGTGAATCATTTAACTACTGACGATAGAGGACCACACGATTTGGAAAGAAGATTAGATGACAAGGACGCACAGATTAAAAAACTTTGTGCAGAAATAGGAAGTCTTGAATTCCAAATATCTGAATACCAACAAGTGGTAAAAGAACTATCAGACAAGTTGGTTGCTCTGCAAACTAAACCATCTAAAGATTAAACAAACAATAGTTTACAGCATCTTTCTTTTTACGAAACTTTATATAGTTACAATCAGGAACAAACACATTACCGCGACCACCATACTGTTCGACAAGAACATCTCCTGCTCTAACAACATCATCCGCTGGCATCTTAATTTTGTAACCCCAAAGCAATGGCCACCAATACAGTGGATTGGGTGTGTCGTATTTTTCCAACATAACAATATAAACAAACACAGGTATAATAGTAAATGGCTCACTCCACCATGGCAAGTAATCAAACGTAAACTTGTCTACTAAATGCACAACTCCCCACCATACCAAAATTATACCTAACAATATTCCGATCATTGTTGGTATATCGTCCTCATCAAAATCAGCATCGTGATGAGAATAATTCATTCTACGTGGATTGTGTGGAATAGGCATTAAAATACTTATTATAAGCAATTAAAATGTTATTTTTACCATATAGTATTGATTTTGTGTAGAAATATGTTATAATGATATCATTAACAATAGTAAATAGCATATATGCAAAAGAAAACACGTAGTATTTTAGAAGAATTAACATCTGCTCCTATAAAACAGGATAAAGAAAACATTGTTTTAAGCAGAGCAAGTCATATCATTGACTCTTCTATTAACCTATTTGGTTTTATCAGAGAAAACTTTGATGGAGAAACATCATACAAATTAGAAAAAAAGTTTTTGACGGCCATTAAACAAATGGATCCAAACAAATTTAACAATGGCATGAGCAGGATAAAAGAATTAAAAAGAATTAAAAATAGTCTTACGATCAAAGAGGGTGACTACAAAGACGAGGACGAGTAATGCTAATTGAAGATGTCCTAACAGAATTCAAAAGGACACATCTAGAACACATTGAAGACGTTATTTTATATGACGGTTATGATGGCGGCAAAAGAGTCGTTGATTATTTCCGTGGATTGTTAATTACACTTCAAGGCACATCATCAGAATCTATGTCTGTGTCAGTCAAGTGGGATGGTGCTCCAGCAGTTGTTTGTGGGACACACCCTGAAACAGGAAAGTTCTTTGTAGGAACTAAATCAGTATTTGCTCAAAATGCCAAAGTAAATTACACAAAGAAAGACATAGAGAACAATCACGGCACAGATGATCTTGGACAGAAACTTTTAAAGTGTTTGGTACACTTACAAAAATTGAATATGCCTGGAGTATATCAAGGAGACTTATTGTTTACGGACAATGATCTTACAAGAAAAAACTTCAACGGAACACCACACATAACATTCACACCTAACACTATAACATATGCGGTACCAGAAGATTCAGACATTGGTAAACAAATTGATTATGCCAAAGTAGGAATTATATTCCACACCACATACAAAGGTGAGACACTTGCAGATATGACTGCATCAGCAGGTGCTGATGTTGAAGCATTTGGAAAATCTCCTGATGTATTTTTTGACAATGCAACATACAAAGATGTATCTGGATCAGCAAAGTTTACAAAACAAGAGACAGTGAAATTTATGAACGGTGTTGAAAAGTTAGAAACTCTGTTACAAAATGTGCCAAGAGACCTTTCAAGTATGTTGGGTAATAACAAAGACTTCGTGCCATACTTTCAGATGTATATCAACGCAATGGTTAAAGAAGGCAAACTACCAGACAATGTAAATCAATTCCTACTAGGATTCAAAGACTTCTATGTGAACAAGATGCAACAACAGATCGCAGGACTAAAAGCACAGAAGGCTCTAGCAGTAAGACAAGACAAAATGAAACAGATGCCTGCTTTCATGAACAAGATTAAAAAACCATTACAAGCGATGCTGACTTTCTACAAAGCAGTACAAACAATGAAAGGCTTTGTGCTAAAGAAAATGAATCAAGCAATGGCGATTGGATCATTCCAACAAACAGATAGCGGATTAGAAGTTACTGATCCTGAAGGATTTGTTGCTGTTGACAAGTCAGGTAATGCTGTTAAACTCGTGGACAGATTAGGATTCTCCAAAAGGAACTTAACTGCTCTACGTAAATTTGGCAAATAAATATTAGTATGAACGCACCATTTTTAAAATATGTAGTAGAAGGTAGAATTGTTAGAAGACCGGGTGACCTACAAAGATACACGTTCCAAGAGATATGTGAAAAAATATACCTATCTTTTTTAGGCATATCATTACTAAAAAACTTTAGTCAAACAGCAAACTGGGTAAAGAGTTATTCACGTGAAACTATGACTTACGGAGACTTTGACAAGGTAAGATATTCAGCAAACGATCTTCACAATATGTTAGCAGTGGTAGATGGTGATTCAGCAATCACACAAAAACTATCAGACAAAAATGCGGCACTGGCTCTGAGACAAAGATTAAGTTTACCCACACTTGCAGTAAAAAGATATCTAAGAATGCTTAACAGTGACTATGAATTTTTAGCATCACTGGAGAGAGCTCTACAAATTAAAAGCACTGACTATAAAAATTTAAGACTTGCCATTGCAAGTTTCAACACATTAGATGGCAGAAGAAAAAAGGTTGCTGTTACTAGATTGCTTCAGGCAGTAAGAGCAAAACTATCAGGAACTGATATCGCAAGGAAAGTAGAAGAGTTTTCTAAAAAACAAAAGTTTGAATTGGATAATGTCGTTGATGCTGAAGTTGAAATGGATGCTGACAAAACAGAATTATCCGGTGCTGAATTAAATGCTTACAGAATACTTGTTGGTCCTAGTAATGTAAGACGTGCAAAGATGGCTGTTGATATGGCTAAAGACGGAAAAGGCTTACCTAGTAATATTGTAAGTGCATACCTGCCTATAATGAAAATGGTTGATGATATCATAGGTGGAGGCTACACTTTCGTTAAATTAGTACAATCAATACACGAAAGAGCCAAAAAAGCACGAAAATAGATATATTATCACTAAATTTACCAAATACTTTACTAAATAATAACAACTACGATGTCTGAGCGACATTATAGTCATTGTTAACCAGAGAAAATAAGGAGATTAACCATGGCACAAACAAGAAACTTTGCTCACAATACAAACACTGAGTTCGAGGGTGTTGAAGTTGCTTTTTTCACAGTAGACTTCATCAACGCAATGAACGCCGAGACTGGCGATCCAGCGGCAAACTCTGACGTAGCAGGTTTAGAATTGGCGAGACAAACAATAAGTTCATATGTAAACATTTTAGGTGAAGGTCCATTAGCAGACTCAAACACTCAAAAGACTTACATGGTAAGAGCTGATGCATTAGGTACATTAGTATCAGGTGGTACGTTACAAACGGCTATCAGAGCATTAAACGGTACAACTACACCAGGTGTAACTGCTACTGTTTCAAGTGCAACTGTAACAGCAACAGACCTAGGTATCTTAACTGCGGCGGTTATCTAATAACCACTCGTAAAGATACTTTACAAATTAAAAGGGCGGATAAGAAATTGTTCGCCCTTTTCTTTTATGTGTTAAGTAAAGCATATGACAATATATTGTGTTCAAACCCTAGTAGACATAACTGAAAACGGACCACTCAACAGAACATTTCCATTCAAAGGTAAAAGTGGTAATTTGATACACGATAAAAGTTCACTCCACATAGCAAAAAATCAAGAACAAAACTTCAATACCCTCGTACAAACTTTACAATTAAGAGCAAACATAACTTGGGATTCACACCCAGTTGAAAGCGAAGTGATTGTCAACAACACAAAGTTTGGGACAGCATACGAAGGCAAACACAAGAGTTGGGCATTTGTATTCTTCACTGAACAAGATGACATATACGGTGACGTAAAGAGTCCGGGTGGCACACTTGAAAATGATCTGGATCTAGTACCTATTATCAATTTCTGCAAGGAGACAGCAACGTTTCCAATAAATGCGTTTATAACACAGGACGATAAAACCAGGAACACATTTGTAACAAAAGTAGAAGATGCCGAGCCAAATGAGTATGGACAACAAGACCTTCAGGCTTTAATAGACACATATATCAATAGATAAGTTTTTCCATAAATATCTTTGATTACGGCAAACACAGGCTCACAAAGGCGACATAGGCAATGACTCAGGCTCATTTACAGGCTCTAATAACGGAGGTACAACTCCTTAAAAAAGAACTAGAAAAATTTATGAGTACAACAGATTTAGAAAAACAAAACCTAGAAGCACACGTGGACCTTTGCTCTGAGAGATACAAAGGGTTACACGACAGACTATCAGCGATCGAATTAAGACTAGGCAAAATGAACGAAGATATGATCGCAGGACAGAAAAGTTCATCCAAGACAATTATAGCAACAGCAGGTACAGTGGTTGCTGGCTTACTATCCACAGTGGTAGTAATCCTAATGAAATTTTAGTACATATCATTACCAAATAATGTTTATAAAAATATCTAAACACGTCAGAGTATATCTGCACAAGACAGAACAAGCATTCTTAGACAAATATAAAAACAAGAAGACATTTCTTAACAGCCAACTAGAAATTGATGAGGTTCAAATAGCAAAGAAGTTATCAGCCAAGAGTATTTTGGTAAGAAAAAAACTTGACAGCGACACTCAATTCGCTGTAAATAGATACATCAAGGAATATAGATATGTCGATAAAAAACAGGTATGAACTTGTTAAACAAATTGAATCTTACGGACTAAAGAATAAGTTAGCCGCAGTGGCTAAAAAAAGCGAGTCCAGGAGACCGTTCAAGCATTTACCAAAACAGTTTTCAAAAGGAATCCTGATAGGACATATTGCTATCGTTCCAAAGAAATCCATAGGCACAAGATACGTGTATGTTATAGCAGATATGATTGAAGGAAAAATATTGCACGACGATATCAATCTTAAACAGACTGCCATACTTACAGCACACAGCCTAGCAGATAACAAACCCGAGCCAGCACACGTTCTACAACTGGACACGGTATTTGCATCTCATTTGTTCTCTATAATAAATGCCAAAAGAATGCACAAAATGGCTAAAAAAGAAAACAACGATGCAGTGATGGAAATACAAACATACAAACTAGAACAAGCACACCGCCTAGCGGACGAATACAAGCAAAAAATAATGGATATATTCCAATCAACCTTTTCAACTTAATAAGAAGACGTTGCTAAATAACATTAATGCAAAGCATAGAACTAACAAAACCAATTACAACCGAGTCTCTTTTGAAAGAGTTTGAATCTAGATTCAATCAAACTATGGATTTAAGCAAGTTTACAAAAGAGGAACTTGAAGATATGGCTAACAAAGTTAGAACTAAAATACACGAAATTACACAAAATACACATTTTGGACAAGAATTAAAAGACAACAACTATCAAAAAAGTCAGATGATGTTGGACATAGTAAACCAAGCAATCAATGAATATAGTGATATGGAGAAGAAAGCGGCATCAGATGCCATCAGTGCCAAAGATAAATTAGACAACAACCAACCTTTAAGCAATCAAGAAAAAGAAACTGTTAAAAAGTTAATGACTAAAGAAGGTGTTGAGGAACAATCAGAATTAATACTAGCGGCCAAAGATATGATGGACAAAGTAACTGGCTACCTAGAAGATCTAGCATCAATGAAGACAGAAGGTATGTTGGAACTAGCGGACAGAATCAGAGACGAGATGGGAGCGGACAAGGCAGATGCTTTCATACAAAAAATTCAACCTGCCATCGAACAGGCAGAAGCAACACTATCAACTACAAGACAAGAACTAGACAACGGTGTTAGAATATTAACAGGCGAAGAAACTATGTCAGAACCAATGGGCAATGACGATACTATGAACACAGATGCTGACCTAGATTCACTAGAAGTTGGTGATGACGAAGAAGCAGATGAGTTTGGCGCCGCGGATGCAGAAGCAGGTGGCACAGAACCTGAAGGCAGAGAACAAAGAGAATCCAAAGAAGTATTTGAGACATCAAATAGAATCCTAGGCAAACTAGCAGGGAAGTAGTCCTGTGAGATTAGCAGAATTTCAAAACGTAAACAAAGAGCTAGAATCCGCTCTTGTCAATACACTAACACAATTAAGAGGTGAGGCAGATGATGCCAACCAAACATCAGAAATTAGTTTTGATGCTGTGCAACAAATATTAAAGAATACTGGATATCCAACTTTTACCTATGAACTTTTTAAAAGAATGTATGATTCAGGCAATGTTTTAAAAAACGTTGTTGATGATTTTGACCAAGAAAAAATTGTTCTAAAAACCGAAAAGGATGCCGAAAAAGATCCTAGTATGGACTTTGACAGCCAAGGGTCAACTGACGTTGTCAAAAAAATGGCCAAGTCGGCCTTAAACAGAAGAAAGTAATAGGTTAAACTATTACAGGAGAACAATTAGTGTTGAAAAGATACGTCATAATTCTAATCTTATTTTTTACTACAACAAATTTATATGCATCGTCACTTGTCGATGAGAATGATAAATGGCCTAATGCATTTGATAGTTTGGTATTAATACAATCGATGCCATCAGGTTTTGGCACTTCTCCGTATGAACAATTCTTTGGAGAAGAGAATCAACCAATGTTGCCTCCAGGACAGGCAGTAATTGGAACAGGTTTTTGGATTAGTGACATACACATTGTTACAAACTACCACGTAGTCAAAGACACAACAGAACTCACAGTTTGGATGTACGGTTATCCTTTCGCAGTCAAAGATGTGAAAGTGATTGGTTACGATCCTATCATTGATATTGCTGTACTAGAAGTTGAAAGAGTTTTACCACATAGTAAATTAAAATGGGCAGAAGAGACTCCCGGACTAGGGGATGATGTTTATGCACTAGGACACGGATTGTCTTTGCCTTGGTCTCTCACAAAAGGAATAATAAGCACAGACTACAGAGCGAATCCAAAACATAGTTTCGTACATTATTATCAAACTGATGCTGTGATAAACTCAGGAAACTCCGGAGGACCGTTAATGAATGAAGATGGTGATGTGGTAGGTATCAACACATTGATTATTTCGCCAACAAAATATTACGTAGGTTATGGATATGCTATTCCTTTAGAACTAGCAAAAAGAGTAGTTGACCAATTGATACAGACTGGCAAACACATTTGGCCATCAATTGGAATACAATTGGCCATTGTTGAGAAAGAAGAGCAGTACAACGAATTAAAAGCAAAAGGTATGGACAACTTCTTAGAAATAAAAACTTTGACTCCAAACTCATCTGCAGAAAAGTTTGGACTATTACCAAAAGATATTATAATATCTATAAATGATAAACCTATCTATACCACTCCAGATGTCATTGAATTACTTTGGACAAAAATGCCCGGTGATGTATTAAATTTTAAAGTTTACAGAGATAACGAATTTAAAAATGTTGAATTAACACTTGGTAGAAAAGAAGTTGTTGATGAAGTTTTTAAAATAAAACCAAAACAAACGCCTCAAGAAGAAGAAGTAAAACCAAAAGAAAAAGAGTTTAATCTAGGTCCACGATAATCTATTGCAAATAGATTAAAAATAAGATATACTATACTAGTGAAAATATCAGAAGAAGTTTTAAAAAGTAAAGGTATTCGTTACGTGCAGAAGTATCCGTACGGAGAACTATCCAGAGTTACCAAAAATCATAAAAGGCATTATGAAACACCTGATGGTAGAGCGGTACCATCTGTTACCACAGTGCTGTCTGCCACAAAAGATATGACTCATTTAAATGCCTGGAAGAAAAGAGTAGGAGCCCAAGAGGCACAAAGAATTGCAACAGAGTCAGCAAACATTGGAACTGTGATGCACAGAAGTTTAGAAAAACACGTTAAAGGTGAGGACAGGAAACCTGGTTCAAATCTTATACAACAAAAAGCCTGGACAATGGCAAACGTGATTATAGATAATGGATTAACAGATGTAAGTGAAGTGTGGGGATCAGAGGTTTCATTGCATTATCCAGAACTGTATGCAGGCACAACAGACTTGGTTGGTGTGTACAAAGGTGCACCTGCTATAATGGATTTCAAACAATCTAGAAGATTAAAGAAAAAAGAATGGGTAGAAGATTATTATCTTCAATTAGTTGCATATTCAGAGGCACATAACAAATTGTATGATACACAAATAAATTCAGGAAGAATCTTTATATGCACACAGAACAATGAGTTTCAAACGTTTGATATAGACAATTACGACCATTGGGTTGGACAATGGTATGCTAGATTGGAACAATACTACAAGTCTATCCTTTAATAAATAAGAGTATATGCCGATAGTACAGATATCAAGAATACAGCACAGACGTGGCAAAGCCACTGATTTACCGCAATTAGCGGCTGGAGAGTTAGGATGG
>MDSV01230586.1_pt1 | contig 13776 bp, 12 predicted proteins | sample 810851 | NCBI WGS metagenome assembly MDSV01 (sample SAMN05326640, study PRJNA326480) | marine metagenome | isolation source: seawater | place: Atlantic Ocean: North East | collected 2012 | reverse complement strand
CTGTAATTTTAGATGTGCTGCATCAGAAAGACCCTTCAATCGAGACTGCGATTTCGGTTGGATACTGGTTCACAACGGCCCCCCAGATACACGACAACGTAATTTATATTGGGACTACTCGAAGCGAGAGTCACATTGCTGGGGGATATGTTTTAGCAATAGATGACCTGACCGGCGAGGTGCTCTGGCATTTCAATACTGTGCCGCAAGATGAAACCGACCAGGGTTGGGATATAGCGGGCCCGACCTGGGTTGGGGGTGAGCGGAATGGCGGCGGGATTTGGGAGACTCCCTCTATTGATCCGGAGCTGGGGATGGTCTACTTCGCGGTGGGAAACCCGTTCGGCGACAGCACGAAAAGAGATGGTATGAACTTGTTTACCGATTCTCTGATCGCATTGACACTGGATGAAGGAGAGCTAGCTTGGCACTACCAACAAGTCCATCATGATGTCTGGGATTATGACTCGGGTAATCAACCGGTACTTTTTGATATGGAGGTGGACGGTGAGCCAGTAAAGGCCATGGCCCAGGCAAGCAAAAACAGCTGGCTCTATATTCTGAATAGGGAGACCGGAGAACCTGTCCACCCCATTATAGAAACGCCTGTCTCTACACAGACTGATACAGAGGGAGAAGAGCCCTGGCCGACTCAGCCAATCCCCCACAAGAAGAATGGGGAACGAATGGAACCGGTTTCACCCGTATTCCCAACCGACATACCTGCACAGCATATGGAGCAAAACGAATTGGTGGAGCAATTTACACCTATCGGTCCAAATCAAGTGTTTGCGCCGGGCTTTGGTGGAGGCTCAAATTATGGACCACTCGCCTATGGAAAAGAGACTGGCCTTCTCTATGTTAACGCGATAGACCAGCCCTTTAACTCTGCTCGGGATCCAAAGGGATATTTTTCAGCCTATGATCCGACCACCGGCGAATTAATCTGGAGACAGATTTTTGAGGGTTATGGCCAAGCGGGACCAGTTGTAACCGCGGGAGGCCTCGTCTTTGTCGGCGCAGGAAGCAACACCGCTGGATATTTTTACGCCTTCGATGCCGAAACCGGCGAGGAATTGTGGAAATACAACACCGGCTCGGGAGTATTTGCGTCACCTGCAGTGTTCTCAATCGATGGCGAGGAATTTATCACCGTAGCCTCGGGAGGTGGGTCTAGAGGTCGTCGGGGAGGCGATCTCATCTTAACTTTCGCCCTGCCCGATTGGGACTGAATTAGATCGCTTCAAAAGGGGGGGCAGCAAGCCCTCCCTGACTATGAAACCCCGATTGCTACCTTAATGAAAGACTCAGGGTAACTGGAATAAGTCCTCAATAGAGCAATTAAGGGTCTTCGCGATTTTTAGCGCAAGAACAGTCGAGGGAACATAGATACCGTTTTCAATAGCATTTATACTTTTTCTCGAAACTTCCGCACTGTCAGAGAGTTCTTGTTGAGTAATACCTGCCGACGTTCTAAGTTGCTTCAAATTATTAAGAAGATTTTTGTGATTCTTACTCACGTTTTATCGCTCTTCAAATTTCTCGACTGCGTCTGTTAGTTCTTCGCTTGTGTTTGGGTAGAGATATCCGGCAATTATTTGCCCCACCCCGATGGCACCAACCAGGAGCCCAACACCTTCCAAGATTACCCCTAGCGCAACGAATCCCAGAAGGAAAAGACCCAAACCAACAAAAACACTTATCACTCCAGTCCTTCTATAATCTAATGGTTCTTTCTTCTTGCTATCTTCTAAAATATTGATCAAGTCCTCCAATCTTGAAGGGTCGTCCATATTCTTGCTTATTTCTACAATAGTCTCTTGTTTACCTTTCTCTTTAAAATATATCAAAATGAATGACGATACCGTAATTATGATACCTGCCAGGATGGTAATCACTGGTATTAGGTAAATTAAATACTCTATTTCTGGTGTCATAAACTATCACCCCCTCCTAAAAATGTAACGCAAACTTATCATTTCCCTAAGGTTAAGTAAAGGTTACATTATTTGCGAGAAATACACCCGGCTTAACAAGATTAATCTTTCTGCATACTCAGAATTTGCTTTAAGAAGGAAAATAAAAGACCAAGTAGCTATTGAGCTGTGCTTATGGCCACCCGAAACCCAATTGTGCTACTGCGGACACCCGGATCCACAGCGCCCCGTACGGCTGTTCGAACATTATTTATGGAGTCTGCGAAAGACCCCCCACGCATTACCCAAAGAGCATCTTCGGATAGGTTTTCAAGATCATCTTCAGGATCATAAGGGTAATCTTGCAGGGGACTACGAGTGAATTCCCAAACATTACCCGCCATGTCAGCGAGCCCATATGCGCATTCGCTACAAGACTTTGATCCAACAGAATGGATCTCGCCAGTATTAAAATTTGCGAAGTCAGAAGTTGGCTGAGAACCCCACGGAAATATTCGCCCGTCTGTACCGCGCGCTGCTTTCTCCCACTCTGCTTCGGAGGGAAGAGTCACTCGACCTCCACCATCAAGAATGGTTTTAAGTTTTTCGGGCGTGGAGGGAGAAGACCGGAGCTTAGAATCTAACCAGCCCGCATACCCAACAGCATCGGACCACGTAATATTATGTGCCGCAAAATCAGGAGAGCCAGCTAACTCGATCTGCTCTAGATCAAGGCCAACCTCCTCTGCATAAACACCAAACTGAGCTATCGTAGTTTCGTATCGGCTTATATAGAAGGATGGCAAATATACCTCTCCTTGTCTTTGGCGACTGGACCAGCGCTCATTTTCGTATGCCAGCCGATCCAGCGCTGGGTTGCTACCCATTACAAACTCGCTAGCCTCTACCTCGACAAACCCTAAAAGCGGTGCGTTTGGAAGACGCAACTCAACTGACAAAGAATCACCGAAATTTTCGAAGTTGGATGGGTTACTCAAATCCCGTGATGCCTCATTGTTACCTTGAATCACCATCCATATCGAAACAAAGAAAATAATCGCGCTCATCACCGAAAATCCAATTGTGCGACCTGGTACTTTCTTTCTCTGTTGATGAGAAGACTCCAAATCTTCTTCACTCATAATCTGCTTCGTGTTGACTTACAAGCAAAGTCCCAGCTATGACTACAAGCTTTTCCATAAAGATTTTCTATCGGCTCGTCCATTAAATTCCTACCGCCCTCCCGCAACAGAAGTCTTAAATCGAGCTCATGAGGATCATCACTGAGTACTAAGTCAGGATGCAACAAGTTCAGACAGGCCGCTTTAAATTTAAGTTCGCACGCGCGCTGAAAATAAGTGTTAGCACGATCACTCTCTGGCCCAACGATACGACCATTTCTGTATTTGATACCGAGCTCATTGCAAGCCCAAGCTGCATTGTCTCCACAGTATGTACTTTCTAGTTGCACAAGACGCTCACAAGCATTGGGCAGCTCGTTCGCGCAAGCCTGTTGCCAGAAGGGCAGGCTGTCGCCCGTATGTTGACCATCTGTTTTCCCTAGCACAGACATTGAACCAAAGATTACTACCCAGCAAATCATATGAGCGATATTTGCGCGGCCGCTCATCCAGTTTTGTTTCCATACGTTCAGCAAGTTCTCTGAGCGCACTGATCGGACTATGTTATCTATAGCAATCACGCTAAGATTTAAAATCGGCACACACAATAGTTTGTCATAAAAAGTTGGCGCTCCCAGCACGCCAAGCAAGGTATAGAGAACAAATACTCCACAACCATACAACATCCCGAATATCAGTTTTCCTAATGCTGTGCGCGGGGATGTGGACGGGTCCGTAACGAGCAAGTGAAGCCCCAGAAAAACGGCTGCTGGAATTTCAGAATCAAGAAAGTAAGGTACCCCTGCAAACACGCTATAAACGGTGCTCAGCGCAAACAAAGATATAGCCGCCATTCCAGCAACTAAAGTTATTGAGAAGAAATACATTACCACCAAACCAATCAAGAATAGAAAGGTATAAATATTCGGAGCTAGGGTCAGAGTTGAGGCTATTTCTTGCCCCCAAGTTAAATGGGTAGTGTTAGTCAGAATCAGCACCAAAGAAAATAACCCAAGTGCGAACGCGGAAGGATTAAAAATGTGCATGCTACGGCCATCCCTGTTCCAACGTATGTACTCTTTACCCATAAAACCCAATGCAATCATCAAAAATTGCATATAGAACCAGTCATCTCGAAACCAGAGGAATAGATTTACGCTGAATATGATTGGAATCGGCCCAAAACCTAGAATATATTTTTGCTGTCGTGACCAAGAAAGTAATATGCCGAAGGCATAAGCAAAAATAATTTGCCCCAACATTAAAAGAGCATGATCGTAGACCGGCCTTATGCCTGAACCTGGCACTAACTCCCAGTGATACCCCCAATAGGCGTAGACGCTGAATTGAACACATGCCTGGATGTAGTGTTGAGGCCTTAAAACAATTTCAAACGAGTAAGTGTCCCTCTCTTCTTGAAACCGAGACAGCAGATATACGAGCCAAAGTCCGAGAAATGCGGCGGCAGCCATAAAAGACCATATTAGTACCTCATTAGTTTGTATCCTTGGCAACAGAACTAATGCAGCTAACCCGATTATGAGAGCTGCTGGAAGCTTTACATCAGTTGCAAAAAACTCAATGCTTTGATTCATCGAGTTAGAGTTAGAGTGACTTATGCCTGTGGCGTGATTTCTGCTTTTTCGCCTAGCTTTGGGAGCCATAATCGAACCATTTCAACTACTTCTGAGGGTTTCAAAGCATAAACCAGCCAAGGCCGCAATTCAATTTACTAAACCAGACCCCGAGCTAGGTACCCCCTAGATTCATGGTTTTATGATACAATTGAAACAATTGGTGACTAATTTTAGCTTGAAAAATTCGATGATTCTGCGTAATTTCATAAAACTAAAATTTTTCCGACCATATTCAAACATTAGAACAAGATTTGGAGGTTCCAATGGAAAAAAGAGCCCTTACCAAAGCGTCTATGGCCCTGCTAAGCGTTTTACTCGCGCCTATGACCTTAGGTCAAACAGATAACTTTGCTAAAACGGAGTTCGGTCATCCCGATCTGCAAGGTACTTATACCTTTAGGACTATTACGCCCCTTAATAGACCCAGAGAGTTGGAGCATCTCGAAACCCTTACTCCAGAGCAGGCAGCAGAGTGGGAGCAATTTGAACTTAGGCGTCAGAATAGGGACCTTATTATTGATTCGGTTGGGGGAGCTGGTTACCCACCTGGCGTAATTTCATACAATAACTTCTGGTACGAGCGCGGCGAAAATACAGTAGCGGACCGCAGAACCAGTTTAATCTATGACCCTCCCAATGGGAGAATGCCACAAGTGAACGCAGCAGGCAGGGAACGACGCTCGACATATGGACAAATGGTATTTGAAAGTGCTGGACCCGAAGGGCGAACAACAGTGGATCGCTGTCTAGTTGGATTCGTAGCAGGCCCTCCAATGATTCCCGGCTCTTACAATAACAACATGCAAATTGTGCAAACAAAAGATCAGATTATGATCTTAAATGAGATGGTGCACTCGGCGCGGATAATCCGGTTAGATAGTGAGCACAATACCAAACAGCTAAAGTGGGAAGGGGACTCTGTAGCTTACTGGGAAGGAGATACCCTTGTGATCCATACTGAAAATTGGTACCACGATTACAACTTACGTGGAATGTCCAAGCAAGCGGTAGTGGAGGAACGCATAAAGCGAATTGACGAGTCTACGTTGGAATATGACTTTACAGTAAACGATCCTCTCTCCTGGGATGAACCTTGGTCAGCCAAATTCCCACTGCGTGCATCAACAGATCCTATCTATGAGTATGCTTGCCATGAAGGCAATCACGGTTTAGTAGGTATCCTGGCCGGATGGAGGTATCAAGAGGCTCTAGGCAACAATGGAGATGGGAGCCCCAAGTCAGAGACAGGTGTGGTTGAGACTGAAGAAAACTAAGCCATAATCGGAGTGATAATGAGGGCCAGCACGAGAAATCTGCTGGCCTTTTTTTTGAACTGTAATTTGAATTCCAAGAGATATTTCTTTCGAACTATGATTAGTTATAAATATACGACAGCACTTTTATTTGCTGCTCTCTTTTCTCAAGCTAGCTCTGGTGAAGTAAATTCTATATACATCTCGTCTAGATTAGACCCTAATGCGATCATAATCACACAAGTAGATATTGTTTTTGTTTATGACCAAGAAATCTTAGATGAATTTCCATCAACAAAAACCGCTTGGTATTCAAATCAAAGACGTTTTATTTCAGAGGCTGGTGACAAAATAGACTTAGTCAGCGTCTTTATCCCTCAGGGCTTTGATTCCCAGACAGTAAGCTTACCCCAAAGAGGTGTTGATTCACTCAGGACATTTGTATTTGCACAACACGATGATTCAGAAGCCCCCCCGATAGATATTTCTTCTTTCGAGCGTGTACTTATCGAAATTGATGAATTCGGAATCCTAGTTTCTCGACGAGGTTAATTACTCCCATTAGAAAGTTATCTAGATATAATACTCGCAATTTTAACGAGCAGAAAAACTCTATTCTTAATGATTAGCGAGAATCTCATTAAAAGTCGAACTAGGTCTCATCGCAGAAGAAGCTTTAACTGAATCAAGTTTATAGTACCCACCAACATCGACGGCCACCCCTTGTGCCGAATTTAGCTCTTCAACAATTTTTTCCTCAGCACTTCGTAACGCAGTAGCTAAGCCTTGAAATCTTGTTTTTAACTCTATGTCTTTCGTCTGCTCCGCGACAGCTTCCGCCCAATACAGAGCAAGATAAAAATGAGATCCACGATTATCTAACTCGTTTACCTTTCGAGAGGGCGATTTATTTTGATTCAAGAATTCACCGGTTGCCCTATCAAGAGTTTCTGCCAAAACCATTGCCTTTGAGCTATCGGTGAGGTTCGCTAAGTGCTCCAAGGATGCTGCTAAGGCTAGAAATTCTCCTAACGAGTCCCAGCGAAGATGATTCTCCTTCTCAAATTGCTGCACATGTTTAGGGGCTGAGCCTCCAGCGCCTGTCTCAAAAAGACCGCCGCCATTCATAAGTGGGACAATAGAAAGCATTTTGGCGCTAGTCCCTAATTCAAGAATTGGGAATAGGTCAGTTAGGTAGTCTCTCAACACATTCCCAGTAGCAGAAATAGTATCCCTGCCTTCTTTAATTCGATTTAGAGAGAACCTCGTTGCTTCGGCCGGTGCTTTGACGTGAATCTCTAACCCTTCAGTATCAAAATTTGGAAGATACTTTTCTAGTTTATTAATTAATTCAGAGTCATGTGCACGATCAGCGTTTAACCAGAAGACGACTGGTATATTTGAAATTCGCGATCTGTTAACCGCAAGTTTAATCCAGTCTTGAATTGGCCCATCCTTTACCTGGCACATTCTCCAGATATCGCCTTTTTTGACTGTATGCTGTAACAAAATCTTTCCATCTGAATCAATAATACTTATTGTGCCGTCCCTTGAGACTTCAAACGTCTTATCATGCGAGCCGTACTCCTCGGCCTTTTGAGCCATCAAGCCCACATTGGGTACGCTGCCCATGGTTACTGGATCAAACGCACCATTAGCTTTACAGAACTTAATTACCTCTTGATAAACTCCGGAATAGCAGCGGTCTGGAATTACAGCCTTCATGTCATGTAGGTTCCCATCAGGGGCCCACATTTGTCCGGAAGTCCTTAAAGCCGCAGGCATCGATGCATCGATGATTACATCACTAGGAACATGCAAGTTAGTTATCCCTCTATCCGAGTCTACCATCGCCATCTCAGGACGATCTTCATAACAACGCTTTAGGTCTGCTTCAATCGCCTCTCTGTCTGAGTCTGGCAAAGTCTTTATCTTAGCGTAAACATCTCCGATCCCATTGTTAGGGTCGACTCCAAGGTCGATGAATTTTTGTTCATATTTAGAAAACACATCCTTGAAAAAAACTTTTACCGCATGCCCGAAAATTATTGGATCTGAGACCTTCATCATCGTTGCTTTTAAGTGCAGTGAAAACAAAATATTCTTTTCCTTGGCATCGTTAATTTCCTCCTCGAGGAAGCTCTCTAATTGATCCTTGCTCAGACAAGCCGCGTCAATAATTTCTCCGTCCTCCAAAGCAATGTCCTGTTTAAATACTTCTTCGTTTCCGCTCGGATCTGAGTGAACAATCCTCACAGTCGTACTCTGGGGAATTGTTATAGACTGTTCACTTTCAAAAAAGTCGCCTGAATCCATACTAGAGACGTGTGTTTTGCTATCAGCCGACCAAACGCCCATCGAATGCGGGTTTGCCCGAGCATACTCTTTAACGGAAGCAGGCGCGCGACGATCAGAATTTCCTTCTCGCAAGACAGGATTGACAGCACTTCCCTTTATACGGTCGTAGCGGGCCTTTATATCCCGCTCTTGATCGCTGTTTGGCTCTTCTGGGTAGTCCGGCAGAGCATAACCTTTATCCTGAAGTTCTATAATTGCGGCTTTCATTTGAGGTACGGATGCCGAGATATTCGGCAGTTTTATAATGTTTGCCATTTCATCTTGAGTTAGCTCTCCCAATTCGGCCAAAGCATCAGACTGTTTTTGCGAGTCGCTAAGAAATTCAGGAAAATTCGCTATGATCCGGCCAGCTAAGGAAATATCCCTTGTCTCGACCTCTATGCCTGATCCTGCTGTGAATGATTTGATTATTGGGAGAAGAGAATAGGTTGCCAAAGCCGGCGCTTCGTCGGTATCGGTATAGATTATCTTAGCTTTCTTGTCAGACATTGTTTTTCCCTTACTGATTACAGACTAGCCGCCCCTTTATTAGTCCTAAGATATGGCCTTAATTACATCGAATACTTTGTGGGCAAAAAAAAGGCGCGTATTATAACAGCCAGCCAATTAACGGAACAGTACTTGATTCAGTTAAACTCTTAAATTCACGACAGCACCTAGTGCTAAGTAATGAGTACACCATGAAAACTAAAACAAGAATAGAGGACTTTTTCATACGTGATGCCGATGAGACGGATTGCGATTTGATTTTATCGTTCATAAAGGAGTTAGCCGAATACGAAAAACTACTGCATGAAGTAGAAGCTACAGAAGAAACTCTGCATCGCAGCTTATTTTCAAACCAACCCTATGCGAGAGTTATTATTGGCGAATTCCAAGGACAGCCAGTGGGATACGCACTATTCTTCAACAATTTCTCTACTTTTACGGGAAGGCCTGGAATTTATCTCGAAGATCTTTATGTAATCCCCAGAATGCGAGGAAAGGGTTTCGGAAAAATGCTGTTAGCATACCTTGCAAAGCTGGCGCATGAGGAGAACTTTACCCGGGTCGAGTGGTCTGTTCTTGACTGGAATAAACCATCCATTCAATTTTACCGCTCAATAGGGGCCAATCCAATGGATGGTTGGACAGTCCAAAGATTGCATGGACGAGCACTGGAAAATTTTGCGAAAGAATTCTAATAAAATAGGGCGGGAAAGATATGAGTCGTATCGTATTTGTTAATGGTATTTATGCTAAAGAGCAAGACGCCGTAATTTCAATCTTCGATCGTGGGTTTATATTTGGTGACGGTATTTATGAAGTGGTGCCGGTAATTCATAGGAAACTAATCGATAAAGACTATTTTTTAGAGAGATTAGAAAGATCACTATTTGAATTATCAATACCATGGCCCTGCACTGAGCAAGATTACATAGAAATGATGGAAACCCTTATTGACAAAAATAAGCTAGAAGAAGGAATAGTCTATTCTCAAGTGACTCGAGGACCTGCTGAGAGAGATTTCCCTTTTCCTAAAACCACAAACCCAGGAATCATAGCGTTTACATCGCCCATGGAAATCTTAAATAATCGGGACTTTGAAACTGGTATAGCCGTCACAACAACCCCGGATATTCGCTGGAAACGCAGAGATATCAAGTCTATAAACCTACTAGGCCAAGTATTAGCAAAGCAAGATGCGGTATCGCAGAATAGCAAAGAAGCTTGGATGGTGGAGAACGGACAAGTTACAGAAGGAGCCTCATCTTCGGCGTATATCGTAAAGAATGAGGTGCTTATCACGCGAAGCCTTTCAAATGAAATACTACCAGGAATCCGGCGACGAACAATCCTTGAGATTGCGAATAATGCAAATATTCCCGTGGAAGAAAGAGCCTTCTCGGTCGCAGAAGCAAAAGCTGCAGACGAAGCGCTCATTAGTAGTGCAACAACGATGGTTCTTGGGGTAACCTCTATAGATGGCTCAGTGATTGGGAGTGGGACCCCAGGGCCAATAACCAAGAAATTGAGGAGCTTATACCAAGACAGGATTTTGCAAGAGGCTCTCAGTTAATCTCGATTTTGCAACGCCATTAAACACGGTCTATAGAAAAAGTAAGAGCACTATCTATATCCTCTAACTCGCCGATGATCATCAGCAATCGATCTATCCCTAAAGCTACACCTGACCCTTTTGGCATACCAGTCGATAGTGCTGCTAAAAACTTTTCATCTATGGGCATCTCAGGTAACCCTTTTTTTGAGCGCTCGATATTATCTAATTCAAGTCTTTTACGTTGTTCAATGGGATCAGTAAGCTCGAAATATCCATTCGCAATTTCTATACCTTTACAATATAGCTCAAAGCGTCTTGCAATTTGATTTCCATGACTGTCATTTTCTATTGCAGCCATTGCGGCTTGGCATTCCGGATAATCATACAAAAAGCAATATTCTGGTAAGCTAGGTTCAATAAGCTCAATCATGAGTAGATCGAGGTATTCAGAGAAGCGGAGTTGTGTTGAGGAAACATCCAAACGAGTATGAGCGACTTTTTTGAGTTCCTCTAGCGAGCATTTATGAGGGTTCAATCCAACTACACTCTCAAAAACTTCCAAATAGCTATGTTTCGACACTTCAGAACACCCAACCGTAACCTTAACAAAGTCTTCGACTTCTTCCATTAGTTGGGTCAAACAGAATGAAGGACGATACCACTCTAGTACAGTGAACTCCGGATTATGTCGAGGTGTAGGTGGATCTCCTCTGAATGCTTTGCAAATTTGGTAGATTGGACCAATTCCCATGGCCAAAAGACGCTTCATTTGCAATTCAGGAGAAGTCTGCAGATAAAACCTTTGAGAGTTGGAAGTAGGCTGAAAGAACGCACTAATGGAATCCAAATGAACATCAGTAGCCGCAGAACGCGATAATGCCGCCGTCTCCACTTCCAGAATCCCTCTATCTGCAAAAAACGCTCTGGTAATCGCCAGTATCTTGGCACGAAGTTTCAGTGTGCCTAGGGACGCACCAGATCTCCAGTCATCCATAGTTAAATTTATTTGTTAACCCGATTTTGATATTCCCCTGTGCGTGTATCAACTCTCAGGACGTCTCCAATATTTACAAATAATGGAACCTTAACTACCGCACCTGATGACAGCGTAGCGGGTTTTGTGCCCCCTTGCGCTGTATCGCCTTTCAACCCGGGGTCTGTTTCAGCAACCTCCATTTCAACAAAATTGGGCGCGGTTACTGAAATAGGCGCATCATTCCAAAGAATGACTTGAAAAATTTCTTGTTCCTTCAACCAATTTTTAGCCTCTCGAATAGCGTTTGTATCAGCCGCAACTTGCTCATAACTTTCATCTGTTTTCATAAAGTGCCAAAACTCGCCATCGCTATATAGATACTCCATGTCTGTTTCCATAACATCCGCCGCTTCAATAGACTCCCCAGACTTATAGGTACGTTCCCATACTCGACCGTTCAGTAAATTTCTGAACTTTACCCTATTAAATGCTTGACCTTTCCCCGGCTTGACCACTTCATTTTCCAGAATCGAGCAGGGCTCACCATCGACGAGTACTTTCAATCCGGACTTAAATTCATTTGTAGAGTAAGTTGCCATATTTCCCTCAATAGTATGTAGCCAACAATCATTATTAATTTCTGTCAGCAGGATGAAATCTTGTTATCATCCACCTGCAAGGTCGAATAACGGGCAGTTCAATGGCCGACAGAGCTCTAAAAATAATTCCTTCAGTAAAGTCAGAAAATTGGCAAGAGATATTATCTGATCTAATTACAGATCCAAAGGAATTACTGCATATTCTGCGCCTTGATATTAACAAAAAGCCTGTAAGTTTATCTGCGATTTCCCAATTCTCACTCAAAGTACCGCGTCCATTCGTTGAGGCCATGCAACAGGGAAATTGGAGCGATCCCCTATTGCTTCAAATATGGCCATCAGAGGAGGAAGAGATAAACCTTAATGAATATACATCTGATCCACTGCACGAAGTTGAGTTTAACCCAGTAAAAGGGCTGCTGCATAAGTACCAAGCAAGAGTACTCCTGACAGCCGCACCCCATTGTGCGATTCACTGCCGATACTGTTTTCGACGACACTTCGATTATAAGTCTAATACCCCTAGTCGTGAGGATTGGAGTAACTCGCTCGACTACATTAAAGCTGACCCATCTATTCAAGAAGTGATCCTCAGTGGGGGAGACCCGCTTGCTATTTCAGATAGGCAACTACTCTGGTTGATACAGGAACTCGAGTCGATCTCTCACCTCAAGATTCTTCGTATCCACTCTCGAGTACCTATAGTCTTACCTCAAAGGATAACACCCGAATTAGTTGCAATACTTAATGAGTCAAGGTTTGAGGTAGTAATAGTCGTACATTGTAATCATAGTCAGGAAATATCAGATAATGTAAAGACAGCAATAGAAGCGCTAAGACTAAGTAAAATCACCTTACTCAATCAATCTGTGATTTTAGCAGGCATTAACGATGAACCTGGAATATTAAAAGAGTTAAGCCATACACTTTTTTCTCTCAGTATTTTACCCTATTACTTACACTTGCCTGACAAGGTTATAGGGACATCTCATTTTTCCGTTACATCTGATAAAGCTATACGTGTCATAAATTCATTGCGTAAAGAATTACCTGGGTACCTAGTTCCTATCCTAGTTCAAGAGGAGCCCGGAGCATCATCCAAGACCCGGCTCGTTTAATTAGAGATCTGCTGATATGCTAAACCGAAGGACATGTATCAAATAACAAGTCTACTCAGAAAGAAACAGGAGGAAGAGAAAATACAAGAATCGAGCAAACATGAAGACGGAGCTGGTCACCAAAGTCGAGTGCCTCAAATCTCCCGAAAATTCTCACTATTGGTATGCTCTCTCTTACTTCTAACGATGAGCATATTTTGGCTTCTTACGACTTATAGCTCACGAAATATTCTTCGCCAACAAGCTGACACCCTTGGACAAGGCATAGCTACGCAAACAGCTGCACAGGTAACCGAATTAATGCTTGCAAGGGACCTAATTAGCATGAATGTGGTGCTGAATAGCCTAACGAATAACTCGACAATTAAGGAAATTAGTGTGGTCGACGTCAATAGTGAAATTATCGCTAGAGCGATAAGTGATGAATCCCATTTCAACAGCATATTGCCATTCTCTATATCTATATCTTCGTTAATGAAAGAATATACAGCACCGATTTCGATTGCTGATTCGATCATTGGTTATGTCCGTCTGGAACTCGATAACGGTTATATAGAGGACAGCATGATCGACAACTTGGTGTTAATTATTATTGCAACGTTGCTACTCCTCGTCGTAGCCACAGCTGTCACCTCTCTTTATCACAAGTACCTTGTCAATTTTCCTATAAACCTACTGTCTTTTTATATTGGTAAAATAAGAAGCGGTGAGGTCGAAACCTGCCCTGTCCCAAAGGAGAGTAATGAACTTAGTGCGG
>MDSV01152265.1_pt1 | contig 13776 bp, 13 predicted proteins | sample 810851 | NCBI WGS metagenome assembly MDSV01 (sample SAMN05326640, study PRJNA326480) | marine metagenome | isolation source: seawater | place: Atlantic Ocean: North East | collected 2012 | reverse complement strand
TTCTTCAAATTTTATTCTTATGGAACAAAATAAAAATTTTAAAGAATTATTAAATATTGATGGTATTGGAGAAACACAAATTAATTCAATTAAAGGTTTTTTTTCAAATACTACAAATTTAAAAGTTATTGTAGAATTAGATAAAATTCTTAATATTCAAAATGCTACTGAAGCTAAGAAAGATGGTTTGCTAGCAAATAAAACTTTTATGATAACAGGAAAATTAAATGGAATGAGTAGAGCTGAAGCAAAATCTGTAATAGAATTAAATTCAGGTTCGATCATAAGCAATGTATCTAAAAAACTTGATTATTTAATCATGGGGGAAAAACCTACAAAAAAAAAAGTTGATATGGCTAAAGAGTTAAAAATTCAAACTCTTAGTCAATCTGAATTGAATAAAATGTTAAAAAGAGGCTAGTAACCATTTTCTCTCATTTTTATTAAGAAATTTAGATAGTTTCGAATAAATCTTAAGATTATAATTAAATAGATAATTTTTTTCGTAATATGTCAGTTGCTTAGGATCAATTAAATCATTATCAATAGGAGCCAGTGTCAAGTTTTTAAAATATAATTTATTTTTTTCTTTTTTTACATAAACTAAATTTTCAATTCTTATGCCAAACTTACCTTTTTTATAATAACCTGGTTCATTACTTAAAATCATACCTTCTCGAATCTTTATATTGTTAGAACTTGATATAGATTGAGGTCCCTCATGTACATTTGAAAAAAAACCGACACCGTGTCCTGTACCATGCTTGTAATCTAAATTAATTTTTTTTAAGAATTTTCTAGCTTTTGTATCAATTTTTTTTCCAGTGTTTAATTTATTTAAATCTACACTTGCCACTGCAATGTGACCTTTTAAAACTCTAGTAAAAATATCTTTAATCTTTTTTTTAGGTTTGTTAAAACAAATTGTTCTCGTAACATCTGTGGTCCCATATTTGTATTGACCACCTGAGTCGCACAAAAAAATATCATCTTTTTTTATGTGCTTTGTTTTTTTCTTCGTTGCTCTATAGTGAATAATAGCTCCATTACTACCAGTTCCAGCTATTGTATTAAAACTTGGATATAGGTAATTACTGTTTTTTTTTCTAAATTCTTCAAGTTTATTTTGTGCCTCAAATTCTGTAATTTTTTTTTGATTAATTTTTTTTATCCAATAAAGAAATTTTGTTAGAGCCAATCCATCTAATATGTGAGCATTTATCATATTTTTTATTTCTACTTTATTCTTTATTGCCTTAAAATAATAAATTGGGTCTTCAATTTTAAGAATTTGAAATTTTTTTCTTAAAATATTTTCGTAAAATATAGAACAAGTTTTAGAATCAACCATAATTCTCTTTCCATTTAGTTTTTTTACTAATGATTCAAAACTACTTGTATCTATTACCTGCTTAGAGCTAATTTTTTTTTCCTTAATTAAATTATTGGCCTTTTTTTTATCTGCTATCAAATACATGTCTTTTTTATTATCTAAAAGTAAATGGCAGTTAGGAATTGGGCTCGTAGGATTATCAAAGCCTCTTATATTTAATAACCATGCAACATTTTCAGGTGCAGTAATATAAATAAAATTACATTTATTTTTTTTTAAAAAAGTTGAAACTTTATTAATTTTTTTTTTATAACTTTCTCCAACAATATTATTTTTTAGCGAAAAAAAGGGTTTATAAGATGATGTATTTTTTTTAGAATTAACATTAATTAAATCTTTTTCTATTATCTCAATTTTATTATTTCTAAGAAAAAATTTATTGATTTGATTTGTAACAAATAATTTTGGATCTATACCAAGTTTTAAATTTTTAAATAAATTACAATTTAAAATTTTACTGTAATCAGTAATAATAAAATTTTTTCCGGATTCTATTTGGGCCTGAATAGTATATCTACCGTCGACAAATAAATAATTTTTTTTTTTCAATATGACCGCATAACCAGCTGATCCACTAAAGTTACTAATTTTTTTTAGGCGATCTACTTTTGAAAATTCAGAAAAAAACTCGTCATTTTTGGGCACTACGTAACCATCAATATTAAATTTTTTGAATGAATTCCTTAATTCTCTAATTCTTTTTTTAATCATTTAATTCTTTTTTGGTACCTAATCCAACCTGGGCTTCTCAAGTTATCTTCTATTTCAAAGTCTTGATTAAACTCAAAGTCTTCTGGTTCCTCTTTATTTTCATCAAAAAAAGAATTTTTTTCTAAAAATTTTTCTGGAAGTTCCTCGATAAACCTTGAGGCCATACTATCAATCCAGTCTCCTTGATAAAATCTGTTCATGGAAAACGAAATGATAACTTTCTTTTTTGCTCTGGTAATTCCGACATAAGCAAGTCTTCTTTCTTCTTCTAATCCCTTTTGACCTTTTTCTTCCATAGACTTCTGATGCGGGAAAAGACCTTCTTCCCATCCTGGTAAAAATATTACATCAAATTCTAATCCTTTTGATGCATGCATAGTCATCATATTGATCTTCTCTCCGTCCCATTCTTGATCTATGGAAGTGGCTAATGATACATGTTCTAAAAAACTTTCTAAATTATCAAATTCTTTCATAGCACTTAAGAGCTCTTTAATATTTTCTAATCTATTTTCATTTTCTAAATCTTTTTTATTTTTAAGCATTGAAGAATATCCAGACTCATCTAATACTATTTGCAGCAATTTTACATGATTTGTATTCTTATCTTTAACTTTTTCCCTCCAACTGGTTAATAAATTTAAAAATGTTGATAAACCAATTTTAGTTTTTGGTTTGAAAAGATTTTCTTGGATCATTCTTTTTGATGTAGCTTCTAAGCCTAAAGAATATTTCTTTTGATAATCACGAATTAATTTAATTGTACTATCACCAATAGATCTTTTTGGATTATTTACGATCCTTTCAAAAGCTAAATCATCCTTTTCCTGATAGATCAACCTTAGGTAAGCAACACAATCTTTGATTTCTAATCTTTCATAAAATTTCGTTCCCCCAATAATTCTATAGGGTATTCCTGCCTTTAAAAATCTTTCTTCAAATTCTCGTGTTTGAAATATGGCTCTTACAAGAATAGCAATATTATTATATGAATATTTTTTCTTTAATTTTTCAATTTCGTCAGAGAGGCCTGTAGCTTCATCTTTCCCATTTTTGAAACAATTAAGCTTAATCAAATCTCCATCCTCCATAGTTGTATTCAAAGTTTTTCCAACTCTATTTTGATTATTTTCAATTAAATTTGATGCGACTGATAAAATGTTTTGAGTAGATCTATAATTTTGTTCTAGACGAATTATTTTTGTTTTTTTATATATTTGATCAAATTCTAAAAAATTTTTAATTTCAGCTCCTCGCCAACTATAAATAGATTGATCATCATCTCCTACGCAGCAGATATTTTCATTTTTTTCAGCTAAAAGATTAAGCCATCTGCTTTGAATATAATTTGTATCTTGATACTCATCAACCAGTATATACTTAAAATTCTTTGAGTAGAGTTCTTTTATGTCAGGATATTGTTCTAAAATTTTTACAGAATGTAATATTAAGTCTCCAAAGTCACAACAGTTAAGATCAATTAATTTTTGTTGGTAAATTTTATAAATTGGTAAAACTGTTTTTTCGTAAATATCTTTGTAGTTAATCTTCACCTCATCGGGATAGAATCCTTTGTTTTTCCATTTGTCTATGATTGCCAAAATATATTTTGGTGATAATTGTTTAATATCAATATTTTCAGATTTACAAATATTTTTAACAAGTCTTATTTGATCATCAGTATCAATGATTGTAAAATTTGAATTAAGACCTGCTGCAGACGCATGCTTTCTAAGAAGTTTTGCACAAATAGAATGGAAAGTGCCAAGCCAAGATAAAGCTACTGCTGATGAACCAAGAATACTGCTCACTCTATTCTGCATTTCCTTTGCAGCTTTATTGGTAAAAGTAACTGCTAAAATCTGATTTGGAAAAGCTTTTTTTTCTTTGATTATATTTGCAATCCTACTTGTAAGTACTTTAGTTTTCCCAGAACCAGCCCCAGCCACAATTAATAAAGGACCCTGTAGATGCATAACTGCTTCTTTTTGAGGTTTATTTAGATTTTTTAGAAAATCAGAGTTTACCATTTAAAAAATTTCAATATAAGTTGAGCAAATAATCATGCCTAAACATAATCAATTTATTAAAAAACTTAAGAGTCAATTTGTATCAATAAATGACACTTTAGAAAGTTATTTTAATAATTTAAAATCTTTTATATTAAATCTAAAAAAGGCAAAATTATCTCAAAATAATAAAGCTTTTTTAGTAGTTATCTCATTTATAGTTTTAGTAATTTCTTATTATTTAATACCAACAGTTTATAATAAAGACCTAGTGCAGCTAGAAATTAAGAATCAAATTTATAAGAAATACAACATAGACATAAAATTCAATAAACAAATTAAATACGGTTTATTGCCAAAACCTCATTTTGTTACAAAAAATTTATCTATTCTCCGGAATGAGAAAGAAATAGCATTAGCTAAAGATTTCAAGATTTATATAAAAACAAATAATTTTTTCTCTTTCAGTAAAATTGGTTTTAAAGATTTAATTTTTAATAAAACTGATTTTAATATTTACCAAAGTGATCTAACTTTTTTCACATCTCTTTTGAAAATAGAACCGAGTGAAAATAAAATTATAATTAAAGATAGTAAGATTTTTTTTAAAAACGATAATGAAGATATACTCTTTATAAATAAAATTAAGAAAAGTGAATTTTTTTATGACTCTTATAATCTAATTAATGTTTTTAAATCTAAAAATAAAATTTTTAATATCCCTTATAAATTGACTATCAAAAACGATAAGTTTAATAAGATAGTTTCGTCAGAATTTAATTCTCAACAAATTAGATTAAATATTCAAAATAAAATTAGTTACGATTCTGAAAACCAAAAAGGTTTGATGGAAATTCTATTTGTAAACAAAGGGACTTCTATAAAATATGAATTAAACAAGAACACTTTAAACTTTTATACTGAAGGAAAAAAAAATAGATATAAGGGCTTAATAGAATTTAAGCCTTTTTATTTAAAAGCAGATTTTGATTATGATGGTTTAAGCACCAAAGATTTGTTTAATAATGATGAGTCAATTATATATAATTTAGTTAAGTCAGAAATTTTTAATAATCAAAATTTGAATATCAACATCGACTTAAAAGTGAAGGATATTGTAAACATTGATGAACTTAATAACCTTTTTTTAAATTTGATTATTGAAAGTGGGAATATTAGTTTATCAAATTCAAATATAATGTGGAAAGATGATTTAAAGATAAATCTAACTGAAAGCTTATTAAGTTATGATCAAGATGAGATTTACTTAACTGGAAAAGTAAAAGTTGATATTAAGGATACTAATGACTTTTATAAATCTTTTCAAATCAAAAAAGAATACAGAAAAAAGATAAATGAAATTGAATTTGATTTTAATTACAATTTAACTGGACAGAAAATAAGTTTTAATAATTTTGAAATTGATAACAAGCCGAGTGTGAATATTGAAAATTTTGTAGAAAAATTTAATTTAAATGAAAAATTCTTTAACAAAATTACTTTTAAAAATTTTGTAAATGATTTTTTCAGAGTTTATTTTGGATAGATCATCTTTTTTGGATTAACTATTAAATTATAATCTTTTTCATTTATTAAACCTGATTTAATAGTTTCTTCTTTTAGTGTGGTATTATTTTCTAATGCTTTTTTTGCTATCTTAGCCGAATTATCATAACCAATATGTGGCGCTAAAGCTGTAACTAACATCAAAGAGTTATCTAAATAATCTTTGATCTTATTCTTGTCAGCTTTTAAACCTCTAACACAATACATTGAAAAATTTTTTGAACTATCCGCTAATAAATCGATAGATTGTAAAATATTATGTGCGATCAAAGGTTTAAAAACATTTAACTCAAAATGACCATGTGAACCTGCCATGGTAATTCCATTATGATTTCCAATTACTTTTACACAAACCATTGTCACTGCTTCAGACTGAGTTGGATTTACTTTGCCAGGCATAATTGAGGAGCCTGGCTCGTTCGCTGGAAGGACAAGCTCTCCATAACCTGCCCTAGGGCCAGAACCTAAGAATCTAATATCGTTTGCAATTTTCATTAAACTCACTGCAGCAGTATTTAAAGTTCCTGAAAAATTTACTATCTCATCATGTGCTGCCAAAGCGGAAAATTTATTTTTAGTTGGTTTGAAAGGTATTTTTGTAATATTTTTGATTTCTTTTATAACTTTTTTATCAAATCCTTTTTTACTATTAATTCCTGTGCCAACAGCTGTACCTCCTTGTGCTAAAAAATGAATTTCTTTTAAAGCGCTTTTAATTCTTAAAATACAGTTTTCCAATTGAGATTGGTAACCTGAAAATTCTTGTCCTAAAGATAGAGGGGTAGCATCTTGAAGATGTGTTCTTCCTACTTTTATAATATTTTTGAATTGGGAAATTTTTTTCTTCAAATCTTTGTTTAAAATTTCTAAAGACGGTATTAATTTATTTTTTGTTTCAATTGCAATTGCGATATGCATTGCGGAAGGAAATACGTCATTTGTGGATTGAGATTTATTGACATGATCATTAGGGTGTACTGGCTTTTTAGTACCTTTTTTTCCTCCTAAAATTTCAATAGCTCTATTAGCAATAACTTCATTGACGTTCATATTAGTTTGAGTACCAGACCCAGTTTGCCAAACTTTAAGAGGAAAGTGATCATCTAGTTTACCTGATATAATCTCATCACAAGCTTTAATTATAGCTTTAGAAATATTTGGTGAAATTTGTTTTTCTTTAACATGAACCTTGGCAGCAGCTTTTTTAATTATTGCAATAGATTTTATTAATATTGGTCTTACAAAAAATTCACCAATATCAAAATATTTTTTTGATCTCTGGGTTGATGCTCCCCAATACTTATCTTCAGGAACATTTATTGATCCAATACTGTCAAATTCTTTTCTAAATTTCATTGAACTGCAAAGTAATTATATATATTAAAACTTGATTAACTAATAGGAGCAAAATGACAAATTTTAAAAAAGTTGGAAACTTTATGAAAACCTTTGGTCAAGAAGTGAAGGAAAAACCATCTTTAAGTTCTGAAAAAATCAATAAACTTAGAATTGACTTAATTGAGGAAGAGTTAGAAGAGCTTAAATCAGCAATGAGTGCTAATGATTTATTAGAAGTAGCTGATGCATTGACCGATATACTTTATGTAACTTATGGAGCTGGACATGCATTTGGTATAAATTTGGACAAATGTTTTGAGGAAGTTCAAAATTCGAATATGAGTAAATTAGATGATAATGGAAAACCAATCTTTAATGATAGCGGGAAAGTTATGAAAGGACCTAAATATTTTAAGCCTAACTTAAATAAATTCATTAAGTGAATAGACTAAAAAAAAATTAATGTTTTCTAAAAGCCCATATTAGACCAATTATCTTTATCGTTATATCTCTTAAGCTCTTTTTTTGAAATAGGTCTAAACAAAATCCATGCGATTACTATAACCAACGTAATAATTATTAAAGTTTTCATAATTATTTTGTATCGTGAATATCTTTTATTTCACTGCGACTTAGGATCATCTTTTTAAGAGGCGTTATGAGGATCGACCTTTAAATCATTATTAACAGAAAATAAGGACTTTTGGAAACTTCTTCGTAGAAAATTTGTAGTAGGTTTTCGTTACATCTAGATTTCTTATTTTGATTTTTTTACATTATTTGATTAATAAGTAAAAACCACCTATCATTTAAAAATAAATAATTTTCAAATAGATGCTTAAATTTAAATATAATTAATGATTGTTAGATTTACTAAATAATGATTTTAAGGAATTATTTACTCTTGAGATAAATAGAGAAAAGTATTTAAAGAATGATGGTAAAAAATGAGTAAATTTATTTTTAGTAAATAGTTTAAAATGTCTACGAGTATCATTAATATTATAAAAAAAATAGAACCATTACAAAGATATAATGTATCACCTGATTTGGATTACTCATTAAAGATAATTAAAAATTATTACCCTGAACTAAAGATAATAAAATTTAAGAGTGGAAAAAAAGTTTGGGACTGGATTATACCAAAAAAATGGAAAGTTGAAAAAGCATATATATCTTTTAAAAACAAAAAAATTTTAGATATTAAAGATCATCCATTAAGAATTTGGTCAGGTTCCTGGAGCTCAAATAAAAAAAAAATTTTTTTCAATGAATTGAAAAAAAATATTTATACCAAAAAAAAATTAAAGAATTTGATACCCTGGAAATATAAATATTATTTTCATAATAAGAATTTTTGGGGATTTTCGTTGACATTTAATGAATATTTAAAATTAAAGAGATTAAATGGACCTTTTAAAGCAGTGATTAAAACAAAATTTTACGATGACTTTTTACAAATGGGAGAGATTGTTTTAAAAGGAGATAGTAATAAAAAAATTTTAATATCATCTGACATATGTCATCCAGGACAAGTAAATGACAGTTTGTCAGGTGTGTATTGTGCTTTAAAACTTTATAATTTTTTAAAAAAAAGAAAAAATAAATTTACTTATGTTTTTACATTTCAACCTGAAATGATAGGAACAATAGCTTATCTCTCAAAACAAAAAAGTTTAAAAAATTTTATTTTTGGAATTTTTTCAGAAATGATGGGAGACACTGGTCATTTTACATTGCAAAAATCTTTTGAAGATAAGTCGTTAATTGACAATATAGCCATTTCTACAATAAAAAAAAAATATAAAAAGAATAGATATAAGATAAAAAAATTTTTAGAAAAAGGTATTGTTAATGATGAGTTAATTTTAAATCATGCAGGTATACCTGCGATTGCTCTTAATAGAGGGCCATTTAAAAATTATCACTCATCCGGGGATTCTTATCAAAATATAAAGTTAAATTTATTAAATGATAGTTTTGATACGTTTAAAAAGATTATTATTAATCTTGAAAAAAATTTCAAATTTAAAATTGATCAATCTCAAAATCAAGAAATTATTAATAAAAAAAGAATTTGCTATGCTAAAAAGTTTAAAGGTCCAATTTTTTTAGACAGACATCGTTTATATGTAGATTGGCAAAAAGATTGGAGAATGAACACTATTATAGATATAATTATGATTATGTTAAATGGCAAATATACTATTGATGAAATTGCTAAGCGCTGTCGATGTAATAAGAAAATAGTTAAAAATTTTATTAATAAACTATTAAATCGAAAGATTGTATACAAGGTTAAATAATTTATGCGTCAACACATAATGAAAAATCTCAAGAAAGAAATCTTAAGTAACTTAAAAAAACTTAATATATCTCATAATGATAGCCTTTACTTGTCAGTTAATATGGGAGGAGTATTTTTAAGTTATTTTGATAATCTTAGAGCTTTAGATGAAGTCTTAAAAAATAAATATTTTTATACTAAATACGTATTAAAAATTTTTAAAGATTTTATCTCTAAAAATGGATCTTTAATTTGCCCAACATTTTCGTTTTCAACAATTAAAACAAAAAAATTCGATATAAAAAAAACAAAGTCTGACTTGGGAATTTTCAGTCAGGTATTTTTAGATGATAAAAATTCTTTAAGATCTGATCATTTAATACACTCACTATCAGCAATAGGAAAATTTAATAAAATAATTAGAAGAGGTCATGGAAGTTATAGTTTTGGTATAAATAGTCCATTTGATGAATTTATAAATTATAAGGTCAAATTTTTAAATATAGGTGTACCATTTGGAAAAACTTGTTCCTACGTACATCATATTGAGCATCTTAACGGAGCAAATCATAGGTTTTACAAATTATTTAAGGGAAAAATAAAAAAAAATAAAAAAATTATTGATTCTTATTGTTACGATTTCGTAAGATTTAGACAGGTTGCTAGTGAAAAATTAAAAAATGAGTTTTTAATTGAAAACTACATGCAAAAAGCTCGACTGATTTCTTATGTTGGAGATAAAATATTTTTCTCATGTACTAAAGCTTGTGATGTGTATGATATTGCATCAAAAGTTTTGAAAAAAAACTCGTCAGTTTTTTTAAAAAAAAATATTAAAATTTTACATGATGATAGTGATACAAAAAATAATTTGATTAAAATAAGGCTTATGAAATAAAAAAATAAATGGTTAAAATGGATTATAAATTTAAAAATAGAAAAATTAACTTAAAACTTTCAAAAAAAGTTTTTAAACCAAATTTAACAACAGAGTGTCTTATTGATGCAATTTCAGAAAAAAAATTCAAAAGAAAATTAAAAATTTTAGATTTAGGTTGTGGGACTGGTATTGTTGGAATTTTTATCAAAAAATATTTTAATAATAAAGCTGATGTATTCATGTCGGACTATTCCAGAGAAGCTGTAATTCTAGCAAACAAAAACATTAAGTTAAATAAAGTGAATGCTAAAATTATCAAAAGCAATGTTTTAAATGAGTGGAAAAATGAAAAGTTTGATATTATTGTTGATGATATTTCAGCTATAAATTCTAAAATTGCATCAAAGTTTTGGTATAATAAATCTATTCCTCACGATTGTGGAGAAAGTGGCATTAAATTATCTTTAGAAGTTATAAAAAAGTCTAAAAAATTTTTAAATAAAAATGGGAAATTAATAATACCTTGTATTTCAATTTCAAATCATAAAAAATTATTAAATGAATTAAAAAAAAATTTTAAAAGTGTTAAATTATTAGTTAATAAAGAATGGCCAGCTCCTCCAAAGCTTATGTCTCAATTTAAGAAACTTCTTACAGCAAAGAATGACTATATATATTTTAAATATGGTGTAGCATTATGCTTTACTAGAATTTATGAATGTGCAATATAACAATTATGAATGAAAAACAAATTATAGCACTAGTTTCTAAGTCACTAAGAAATAAAAAAATTAATAGCAAAAGCTCTTCATCAAACACCGAGCAGTGGGACTCATTAGGCCATTTAAGTATTATGGCTTCACTTGATAAAGTAAGTAAAGGGAAATCACTAAAATTTGATTTAACACAAGCGTATAGTATCCAAAAACTGAAAAAAATATTAAAAAATTTAAAATAAAAACTGATAAAATAATTAGATTAAATCAATTATGAATTATAGTAAATTATATAAAAAACTTAATGTCCCATGGGTTGAATCTCCATTATTTGATCAAGTAAAAAAAACAAAACAAAAAAATTCTGAATTGCTTAAGTTAGCAGAAAAATTCAATCGAAATGGTTATGTTATAATTGATTTAGGCTTAAGTAAAAAAACAATAAAACAGATAATTCAAGATACTAAAAATCTTGCAGTAAAATCTAGTACAAAAAAAAACCCAGATATATACCATTACAATGAAAGTCCTAGGATTATTGAAGCTTATAAAACCTCAAAAAAAATTAAAGATTTATGTTTAAATAAAAAAATCTTAGCATTATTAAAATACTTTTATGAAAAAAAACCTGTTCCAATAAATTCTATAAATTTTTTAAGAGGGACTGATCAACCACTTCATAGTGATTATATTCATTTTTCATCTAGTCCCCATAAATATCTAGCAGCAGCATGGGTAGCTTTAGAAAAAACTGACGAGTCTAATGGGCCATTACAAGTTGTGCCAGGTAGTCACAAACTAGATATAGTAGATTATTCTCTTTTTGGTTTAAAAAAACCCACAACAATGAAAGAATTGTCGAAATTTTATAGCGTTTATGAAAATTATATTAGAGATCTTTTGAAGTGTAAAAAAATCAAGACAAAAACGATAAAAATGAAAGAAGGACAGGCTTTAATTTGGGCAGCAAATATTTTGCATGGTGGAAAAAAAATTCAAGATAAAAAGAAAACTAGATTTAGTCAAGTAACCCACTACCATTTTGATAAGTGTAATTTTATTTATAACCCTGGATTTTCGGATCCTATGAATGGTATTTTTGCTTATAGAAATTTAAAAGAACTTGCTATTAAGTAAGTTAAATTTTCTAATGAAAATTAAAAAAATTGCTCACAAATTAGGAGGTAATCAAATATTCATTAAGAATATAGTTCCAAAATCACAAGTCAAAAATATAATTAAAACTACTGGTATAAAAAAAATTTATAATTGTAAAAAAAATGAAGACATTATTTCTCTTGCTTATGATGCCTCAAAAAAAATTATAAAAAAAAAAATAGACCGAAATATAGATGCACTAATATTTATAACTGAAACTCCTAAGTATAATATTCCACCTAATTCATATATTTTGCATGAAAAACTAAAACTTAAAAAAAATTGTATGGTTTTTGATGTAAATCAAGGATGTAGTGGATATGTCTATGGTTTGTCCCTTGCTAATAGTTTATTTATATCCGAATCTTTTAAAAATATATTATTAGTGACTACTGATAATTATTCTCGTTATTGTAAAAAATTCAATGTTAAATTGATATTTAGTGATTGTGCAACAGCAACATTATTAACAAAAAGCACAAATAATAACAACAAGTTCTCTTTTTTAAGTTATGGAAAAGATAACGAAAAATTAAAGCAGAAATACACAAATTACCTTAGCTCTGTAAATAAAAATAGTCTAATTATGGATGGAGCACGAGTTTTTGACTTTACAATAAAAAATGTGCCACTAGAAATAAACACTTTTTTAAAGAAAAATAAGTTATCTACAAGTGATCTTGATTTTGTTATACTCCATCAAGCGAGCAATATAGTACTTCAAAATTTAATGAGAAAATTAAAAGTAAAAAGATATAAGGTTTTAAACAATATCTCTAATTTTGGTAACACTGTATCTTCATCTATTCCAATGATAATATCTACTAACAAAAAAAAAATTAAGAATAAAAAGGTTTTGTTATGTGGATTTGGAGTGGGTTTATCTATAGGAGTTTCTTATTTTGAGTTCTAATCTTTATATAATAACAGGAGCTGGAACTGGCCTTGGAAAAGAGTGTGCTAAATATTTCTCAAAAAATTCTTTAGTTATTGGCACTTTTAATAGAAATAAATTAAAAAATGCAAAAAATCTAATTGGTCAAAAAATAAATTTAGAAAGTCAAAAGGAAATAGATAATTTTTTTCTTAAAAATAAAACTAAAATAATAAATTCAAAAAAGATAATATTTCTAAGTTTTGCAACTTATAAAAAAGATGGTCTTTTGATTGATATTAATAAAAAAGATTTTCATAAAACTTTTAATATAAATGTTTTTTCAAATTTTTATTTTTGCTCAAGATTAATTCCTTTAATTTTAAATAAAAAAAGTTCAATAATATTAATAAGTTCCTCGCTAGGTTTAAAAGGAGATTCAGGTATATCTTTGTATTCAAGTTCAAAACATTCTTTAAAGGGATTGATGCAGTCAATTGTTTCTGAATATTCTAGTCATGGGGTTAGATGTAATATTTTGTCCTTAGGTTTTTTTAAATCACCCTTATGGAACTCCTTAAAACAAAAAAAAAAGGAACAAATTTTATCAAAATCTCCCTCAGGAAAAATAGGTAAAATCGATAGTTTATTTAAAGCAATACAATTTATTGAAAGAACAGAATATTTTAACGGAAGTGTATTAGAGTTAGACGGTGGTTTTGGTTTGATAAAAAAATAAATTAAATTTTTTTAATTTAAGTTAAGGGGCGTTCTGTTTCTCGTCCCAAGTAGGATAATTAGCATATTTACTTACTAATTGGAATTTCTTCGTTGTCTTCTTCGT
>MDSV01100611.1_pt1 | contig 13777 bp, 12 predicted proteins | sample 810851 | NCBI WGS metagenome assembly MDSV01 (sample SAMN05326640, study PRJNA326480) | marine metagenome | isolation source: seawater | place: Atlantic Ocean: North East | collected 2012 | reverse complement strand
TTTTAAGTAATACTGAGTATAGACACCAAGAGACAACAGCAGCTAACATCCATAAGTCACCAGCTGTGAAATATAAATTATATAAATTGTTTATATTGCCTTTTAGAATAATAGCAAATGCACCAAGCAAAGATAAAATAATACCAGTAAATTGAAGGGTTGTAGTTTTAGTTCTAAATATTAACCAAGAAAAACCTATCATCATAACAGGAGCAACAGATGCCATTAATGTTGAATTAATAACCATAGTAGTTTGAAGTGAAATATAAGTGAAAGAATTAAAAATTGTGACACCTAAAATTGCAATAATAGTCATTAAAAGTATATTTTTTTTATAATATTCTAAATCTCTAATAATTTGAACATAGGTAAAAGGCAGCAAAATAAGTAAAGCAAGTATCCAACGAAAAAAACTAAGTTTGAAAGGAGCAAGGTCAGATAAATAAGCAACCTTTCCAGAAAAAAAATTTCCTGACCAAAAAAATGATGAAGCTATTAATAAAATAATAGCTAAAACTAAGTTTCTTGACATTTATTTATCAACTAAAGTCATAAGTGAGGAAGTATCAAGGCGATTACCTCCATTTTTTTGAACTTCTTCATAATATTTATCTACAATTTCTGTAATAGGTAAAGAAGCACCATTTTTTTTTGCTTCATTAAAACAAATGGATAAATCTTTTCTCATCCAATCAACTGCAAAACCATAATTAAATTTACCGTCTAACATTGTTTTATATCTATTTTCCATTTGCCAAGACTGAGCAGCGCCTTTTGAGATAACACTAAGTACTTTTTCCATATCAACATTTGCTTTTTTTCCAAATGCCATTCCTTCAGATAATCCTTGAACTAAACCTGCAATACAAATTTGATTAATCATTTTTGCAATTTGACCAGATCCAGAAGGGCCAATGAGTTCAATTGCTTTTCCATAAGATTTTAATACTGGTTTTACAATTTCGAAATCATTTAATTCTCCTCCAAGCATTATAGACAAAACTCCATTCTCAGCTCCTGCTTGACCTCCTGAAATAGGAGCATCTAGAAAAGCAATATTAAGCTTTTTAAGTTTTTTATAATATTTTCTAGAAATTTCTGCAGAAGCTGTTGTGTGATCAACAATTATCAAGCCTTCTTTAGCGGAAGATAAAATTCCATTCTCACCTTCCATTACTTCAATAATATCATCGTCTCGACCAACACACATGAAAACTATATCAGCATCTAAACAGGCTGCTTCAGGAGTATCTCGCTTTTGACCACCATATTCTTCTATCCACTTATTTGCTTTTGTTTCAGTTCGATTATAAACTGTAACATTATATCCATTTTTTTTCAGATGCCCTGCCATTGGATATCCCATCACACCTAAACCTATAAATGAAACATTTTTAATATTCATGTTAGACTCCTAATTTATTTAAAATTTGTAAATTAAATTCTTTTGAATTCCCAACAATTAAATTTTTATTTTTTTTTGTAAAATCATATTGATTATTATCAAAATCAATATCTGATCCACCAGACTCTCTAACAAATAGTATTCCTGGTATATGATCCCAAGGAGAAAGTTTTGATAAAATTGCAAAATTTCTTTTTCCCTCACCAATTTCTATATATTCATATCCAATACATCTGTAAGAATTAATTTGTGCAAATTCATTTTTTAAATTTTGTATTTGTTGCCAATCATTATCATTCCAATATTTAGTACTAATTGAACCTATAGCATTGTCTAATTTATCTACACTTTTTGTTAAGATTTTATTATTATCTATAAAAGCACCTTCATTATAAATTGCATAACACATAATATTTTCTATAGGCTTATAAATCCAAGAATATAAAATTTTTTCTTTTAAAGTTAAAGCAATCATAATAGCAAACTTTTCTCTTCCCTTTACATAATTAGATGTTCCATCTATTGGGTCTACAGTCCAACAATAACTACTATCATGATAAGATTTTAAAATATTTTCATTAATAGCATATTCCTCTTCTCCAACAAAATTAGAGAAAGGTAATAATTTTAAAAGATTTTTTCTTAATGCTTTTTCTACAGCAATATCAACAGAAGTTACAAGATCTTTTCCATTTTTATATTTTATATCATCTTCATTAAGACTCTGATACTTTGGAAGAATTAAATTCGAGCTAATATTAAAGCAAATATCATAAATATCTTCTTGTCTTATATTATCCATTCATACATAATTTAGAGTACATTTCTGCAAGTTTCAAAGTAATATTTCCAATTTTACCATTATTAATCTTCTTTTTATCTATTTTAATTATTGGTGTAATAAAACTTCCTGAACTTGTTAAAAAAACCTCATCGGCATCTAATAATTGTTTATGAGAAAAACTTTTTTCTATTAATTTTAATGAAGTTTTGCTTATTATTTTTAAAATCGATGTTCTAGTTACTCCTTTTAGAATATCTGAGTTTGCTGGATGCGTGATCAAATTATTTTTTTTAATAATCCATATATTAGAAGATGTACCTTCAGTTATTTTTCCATTTTGTAATAAAATTGCTTCATATGCTTTCATTCTTTTAGCTTTATTTGCAGCTATTATATTGGGCAATAAATTAACAGTTTTAATATCTCTTCTTTTCCAACGTAAATCTTCATGTGTAATTGCTTTCACACCTTTATAATCCTTACCAGGAAGATTAAACTTTTTATTACGACTATATATTATTAATGTTGGAGTTAATATTTTTTCATATTTGTGTTCCCTGTACTGAACGCCTCTGGTAATTTGTAAATAAATTATGCCATTTGTTGATTTGTTTTTATTAATTAGATTTAAAAAAATTTTTTTAAGCTCTTTTTCATTAATTTTATACTTTATTTCTAATTCACTCAAAGAATAACGCAATCTTTTGAAATGAAAATCTAAATCTATTAAACTTCCATTAAGAACTGCCACTACTTCATAAACACTATCAGCAAATTGTAAGCCTCGGTCTTCAATATGAATCTTAGCATCTCTAAAATTTACAAACTTATTATTAATGTAAGCAAAGTTTGTCATTTATTTAAACTTTAGATAAAAGTTTTTCTAATTTTTTTATACAATTTGTTTCTGCAAAAAAAACAACATCATCATTTTCTTTAAATATTGTCTGACTGTTAGGTATGATTACTTTTTTATCTCTTAATATTGAGCCAATTCTTATACCTTTCGGCAAATTTAAATCTTTTAAATTTTTATTACAAAGTGTTGATTCTGGTTGAATATCAGCTTCTATAACCTCACCAAATCCATCACCAATTGAATAATCATTTCTGATTTTTACGCCTCTAACTTTCTCAAGTATTTTTGAAATAGTTATAATCTTTGGATCAATAGTTAAATCAACACCAATATTAGTTAATAAAGAAGAATAATTACTATTATTAATTAAAGTAAGACATATTTTGGCTCCTGCTCTCTTAGCTAATAAAGAAGATAATATATTAACCTCATCATCTTCTGTGACTGCAATGCAGTATCCAGCTTCAGAAATATTAACCTCTTCTAAAATCTCATTATCTAAACCATCTCCATTGGTAACAGTTATATTTTCTAAATTAGAAGCTAAATATTCAGCCCTATCTTTATTATTCTCTATCAATTCAGTTTTAATATATGTTTCCGACTTCTCCATTAACTGAGATAGAGAAAAACCAATATTACCACCTCCTATAATTACTACTTTTTTTGCTAAAAGTTCCTCGTGACCAAAAGCTGATAAAACATCACTTAAATTATCTGTTTCCACTACTAAAAATATTGAGTCGTTCTTCTCAATTTTTGTTGAAGAGTTTACAGTAAATTTTTTATCACCACGAAATATAAACATTATATTTGCTAAATAATCTGGAAACTTATTTGATAATTCTCTAACAGTAAGGCCAGAATGAGAAAAATTTTCTTCACATTTTATGCCAACAAGTTTCAATTTCTTATCAGATAATTCTAACATATCAATAGTGCCAGGCGAAATTAATCTTCTATATAATGACTTTGCAACTTCCTGTTCTGGTGAAATAATAGCATCAATGGGAAAATTATTAACATTATATAAATTTTTCCATTGATCTTGAAGATAATCTTGTTGCCTAATTCTTGCAATTTTTTTTGGAATTTTAAATAATGAATGACCTATCTGACAAGTAACCATATTTGTTTCATCACTTTTAGTAACAGCAATTAAAATTTCACAATCTCTAGCGCCTGCGTCTAATAAAACTGATGGTAAGCTAGGGATCCCATTTACTGTTTTTGCATCTAGATTTTCTGAAACTTTAGATAATCTTTCTTGAGACTCATCTATTACGGTAACTTCAAAATTTTCTTTTGATAACTTATCGGCAATACTATAACCAACATCGCCTGCTCCACAAATAATTGTTTTCATTTAATATTTAACTAGTCTATTTTAATATCTAACGATTTAATTTTTCTATAAAGTGCTGTTCTTTCCATACCCGTAAAATCAGAAACTTTTGATATATTACCATTAAATCTTTTTATTTGCGATACTAAATATTCTTTTTCAAATTCTGATCTTGCCTCTTTTAGTGATAAATCTAACGTATGATTAGAAGAAATACTAGCTGTATCATCACCCATCTGTAAAGCTAGATCATCCACATCCAATTGGTTAGAACTTTGATTATCTTGATTTAAAATTAGACTTTTTTCTACATAATTAATTAACTGTGAAATATTTCCTGGCCAATCATACATTTGTAATTTTGTAAGAGCTAAATTAGAAAATTTAAAGATTTTAGATCCGCTATTTATATTGCTTAAATAATAATCTAAAATTGGGAGTATATCGTCTCTTCTTTCAGATAATGGGATGGTATGAATATTATCAGTTGAGATTCTATCATGTAATCTTTTTATAAAGTTTCCTTTTTCTATTTCATCAATCATATTTTTTTCAGTAATACTAATAATTTTTTGATTTAAATTTATATTGAAATTTTCAAAAAAATTTTTATTTTCAATAAAAAAAAGGAATTTTTTTTGGAAATTTAATGGCAATGTATCAATATTTAATAAAATTAGAGTGTTATTGTTAGATCTTATAAAGATATTTTCATTTAAATTTTCTTTATCTTCTAAAAATAAATTATGCAATGCATCATTGGTAAGTTTTTTAAAGTCAATAGATACTGGTAATTTTTCTTTAAATATAGAATGTTGATGAATTAAATTTGCTAAATGTTTTTTACCTGTTCCAAATTCACCTGATATTAATAATCTTGAATTAGATAAAGATTGATCCTTTAATATTTTCGATATTTTTTTTATAAAATTAGACTTACCTATCAAAGGAACATTTGGTACAATTATATTTTTAAGATCTTTATTTTCATTAATTAATAAAGAACTCTCTATAGCTCTATTAGCAAGTATTATAAGTTTATCACTATTAAATGGTTTTTCTAGAAAATCATATGCTCCATTTTTTATCGATTTAACTGCCAGATCAACTGTTCCATGGCCACTTATAATTATAACAGGTATTTTATTATCTATTTTTTTAAACTCTTTTAAAAGTTCTATTCCATCAAGTTTACTATTAGATAACCACACATCGAGTATTATTAAATCTGGTTTGTTTTCATTAAATTTTTTTATTGCTTCATCAGAATTAATCACACTAGTAGTAATATATTTTTCATCTTTTAATATTTCAGATATCAAGAAACAGATATCTTTCTCATCATCGATTATTAAAACTTTATGCATTACTATCAAATATAATTAAAGATGTTGTGCCAGCCATATTTTTATTTTTTTCAATTTTAATTTTTCCACCATGATCTTCAATAATTCTTTTGACTATTGATAAACCTAAACCTGTACCTTTTGATTTAGTTGTAAAATATGGTTCAAATATTTTACTTAACATTTTGTCCTCAATTCCAACACCATTATCTTTAAATTTTATATTTATATTTTTATCAATAGTATAAATTTTTACCTCAACAGCTGGATTAGGTATTTTTTCAACAGCCTCAATTGCATTTTTAATTAAATTATTAAAACATCTTGAAATTTGCAATTTGTCAAATTGGAAATATATATCATTCGCAGGTTTTAATAAATTTAAGTTTATATCCTTTCTAGAATTTGAATATAAGAAGAAAGAATCTTCAAGACATTGAGATAAATTATCTAATTTTATTTCTGCTTCTGGCATTCTTGCAAAAGATGAAAACTCATCTACAAGTTTACCTATATCATCAACTTGTCTTGAAATTGTTTTAGTTAAAAGTGAGATTTCATCTTTTTTATAATTATTATCTATAAATTTTTTTTCAATTCTTTCTGCTGATAATTTGATTGGAGTAAGTGGATTTTTTACTTCATGAGCAATTTTTCTAGCTATATCAGACCATGCGGCATGCTTTTCAGCCAATATCAAAGAAGTTGTATCATCCAAAGCCACAACATATCCCTCAATTACATCATCATTTATTTCTTTAATAACTCGTATATTAAAATTCCTTTGATCATCATAAATAGTAAAATCATATTGAAAATTTAATAATATTTTTTTAGATGATTTAAAATCAGAAAATATTTTTTTCCACTCTGGAAATAAAATTAAAAAATTCTCATTATTATTAAATTTTTTAGTATCTTTAAAAAGATTTTTAACAGTATTATTATGAAGAATAATATTAAATTCCTTATCTAAAGATATAACTCCTATTGTTAAAAGGCTCAATATAGCTTCTATAAATATCCTTTTTTCTTCATCTTCATTACTTTTTGAAATGAGTTCGTTTTGCTTGTTTTCTATTTCAGATATCATTTTATTATATGAAGTTAACAATATTTTAATTTCTTTGAATTGATCAGACTCACTTACTTTAGCATCAAAATTGCCTTTAGATATTTTATTAGCAGATTGAATTAAATTTGTTATTGGTTTACTTAAATTACTAGCAAGGTTAAATCCTATTAAAATAGCTATTAAAATAAAACAGATAGAAAACAAAACAAATATCATTGAGTATGTTATTTGAACACCAGAACTTTCTTCTTCTTTAGTTGTATATATTCTATAAGCTTGTTTAGTTGCTCCTATATGATCCCATATATTAGTATTTAATTCTCTATTAACCTGCATATAGGCATTATTTAAAAAATTAATTTTTTTAAAAGCTGCAATTGAATTTTTATCTAATTGAAAGATATATACCCTATTTTGATCTAATATTTCAAACACTTCAATATCTGGATTTAAAAAATTTTTGTTATCCTTATCCTTTAAACTTAAATAAATATTTCCTTCATTATTGAAGATATAAATACTAGATATTGTTCTTAAATTAATAAACTCACTTAAAGCTCTTTGTATATTATCGATGTTTACCTCATTATTTTGAGAAGATTGTAAAATTTCTCTAGTAATTAGTTGCGTATCTGAAATAAGCTCTGCTTGTATTTCATTTTCATAATTCTTGGCAACTATATTTGAATTCACTACTGCATCTCTAACTGCATCTCCATACCAAGTTCTTAGCTCTAAATTAAAAAATAAAGAAGTAATAATCACTAATCCTATTGCTGGACCTAATGCCATAGCAGCAAAAAGATTTACAAATTTAATATATAATCGAGACTCATCGTAACTTTTTTTTCTTCTAACTAAAATTAAAACTATTTGACGTATAATTATTGAAATAAGTAAAATTACAAATATTACATCTGCAAGTAAGAAATACTGGAGTCTTTGTGGATCTTTAACTAAATCATTATTGGGTAACATTAAGTAAAATGTTATTGAGAAGCTAAGTAAGATTAAAAAAATTAGAGCATAAAATGATAATTTGCTTATATGATAAGATTTCAGGATTTTTGATAAATCAAACACTTTGGGCTTTAGTTAAATATTAAAAATTAATGTAAATAATTATAAATATTATATAAATTAAATTAATGAAAAATGCACTTGTAATTCTAGCTGGTGGAAAAGGGGTCAGATTTAGTCAAAAAATTCCCAAACAATTTTATAAAATAGGCAATACCAATATAATAAGTTTGTTTTTGTCAAAATTAGATAAAAATTTATTTGATTATATAGTTATCTCTACAGATAAAAAATACAGGAAAAAATATATAAATTTATCTGATTTTGACAAAAATAAAATTAAAATATTATTTTCAGAACCTGGTAAAAATCGACAAAAATCATCTTATAATGCTCTAAAAAAAATAAGAAAAAATAAAATTGATAAAGTATTAATTCATGATGCAGCAAGACCATTTTGTTCTAATAAGTTAATAAAAAAAATATTAAATAAACTTGAGAGAAGTAATAACGTAATTCCAATAGTAGAACACAATGATAGACAAATAAAAAAATCTAATAGAGAAGATACAAAAGTTATTAATATTCAAACACCACAAGGCTTTCGTTTTAAAAATATATTAGAAGCACATACTAAATTAAAAAGTGAAAATTTATCAGATGACTCTGGTTTATTACAAAAATTAAATTATAAAATAAATTTTATTAAGGGAGAAAAAACTAATTTAAAGATTACATATCCTGATGATATAAAATTTATTAAATTATTTTCAAAACCATCAATAAGAAGTGGCATAGGCTATGATATTCATAGATTTGATATAAAAACTAATAAAGGCCTTAAGTTATGCGGTATTAAAATTCCTTATTCAAAGTTAATTGGTCATTCTGATGCCGATGCAGGACTTCATGCAATATGTGATGCTATTTTTGGATCGTTATCAATGAGAGATATTGGTTATCATTTTCCAAATACAAAAAAGAAATGGAAAAATGCAGATTCATCAAAATTTATAATCTTTTGTAAAGAAAAATTAATTGAAAGAGGATTTTGTATTATAAACTTAGATGTAAATATTATAGCTGAAAGTCCAAAAATTAATAAATATGTTGTATTAATGAAAAAAAGGATTGCAAAATTACTAAACATAAAATCAAATATAATTTCTATAAAAGCAACAACTAATGAAAAAATTGGGTTTATTGGAAATGGAGAAGGAATAGCCACTGAAGCAGTGGTACAAATTTCAAATGAAAATTTTAACTAATATTTTTATATCATTTTTTTATACAGGCTATTTGAAAATTTGGCCTGGCACATTTGCTTCTCTGTTTTCAATATTATTTTTATTTCCTATTGTAGAGTTTGATCTTATTAACAGAAAAAATTTAGTAATTTTTTTTATTATAATTTTTATATTATCAATTTTTTTTATTAAAAAGTTTTCTTCTTATACAAAAACTCATGACTCAGGAATTATTGTTATAGATGAATTTCTTGGAATTTATTTAATTTTTATTTTTTATGAACAAGTATATTATATAAACCCATTTTTAACTATTATACTTATTTTTATATTATTTAGATTTTTTGATATTTTAAAAATATTTCCTGCGAACGTGATAGATAAAAAGATGAAAAATTCTCTAGGAGTATTACTTGATGACTTAATTGCTTCAATATATACAATTATCTTTCTTTACACTCTCAATGTCTATATTTAATAAAATAATATCAAAACTTATAAAAAAAAATATAACAATTTCTGTTGCTGAGTCATGTACTGGAGGTTTAATTTCAAACACTATTGCAAAAAATAGTGGAGTATCAAAAATATTTTTTTATGGAATAGTTTGTTATTCAAATAAAGCAAAAATAAAATATTTATCAGTTTCAAAAAAAACATTGGAAAAATTTGGAGCAGTAAGTTCAAATGTTGCAGAGGAAATGATAGATAATTTATATAAAAAAGAAAAATCTAAAATTATTGTTTCTACTACAGGTATAGCTGGTCCAAAAGGAGGAACAAAAAATAAACCAGTCGGCTTAGTTTTCATAGGGATTAAATATAAAAATAAAAATTTTATATTTAAAAAAATATTTAAAGGGTCAAGAACTGATATACAAAGAAAAACAAAAGAATTTGTTTTTAAAAAAATAAATCAATTAATCTAAAATTTCATCTGCACGAACTTTAAAAGACTCTATCATTCTATTTTCTATTAAGGGGAAAAAAGTTTCAGCTATTTTTTGATGAAAAAACCTTTTAAACTCAAATTCAACATTAAAACTAATTAGAGTTTGATTTTTTTTTAAAGACTTAAATAACCAATTTGTTTTGAGATCTTTGAGAGGGCCTTCTATGTATGTAGTTTTAATATTTAGTTTTTTTTTATCAAACTCAACATGTGAGCCAAATTTTTGTGGCATAAAATATTTATACCATACAATCATGTCTGCATAAATTTCCTTTTCACTTTTAGAATGAACTTTCATTGCAGAACACCATGGAATGAAGTAAGGATAACTCTCAATATCTAAAACAATATCAAAAAGCTCTTTTGCATTATGTTGAATAATTTCTTCTCTATTTGATGATTTCATTGAATTGAATGTAATTTATTTATTCTTTTTTGTTGCATAATTTTAAAATCTTCAGAAGCATGGTAGCTTGAACGGGTTAAAGGAGAAGAAGCAACCATTAAAAAACCTTTAGCATAAGCCATATGCTTAAATTCCTCAAATTCTTTTGGGGTAATAAATTTTTCTAGTTTTGCGTGCTTTGGTGTAGGAGGAAGATACTGACCAATAGTTAGAAAATCAACATCAGCAGATCTTAAATCATCCATAACTTGATAAACTTCATCTTTTGATTCACCAAGTCCAACCATTAGTCCAGATTTTGTAAATATATTTGGGTTTTTAATTTTTATTTCGTTTAATAAATTTAAACTAATAAAATATCGAGAACCTGGTCTTATAGAAGGATATAATCTTGGAACAGTTTCTAAATTGTGATTAAAAACATCTGGTAAATTTTTTGACAAAATATCGATTGCCTCAGGTTTGTTTTTAAAATCAGGAGTTAAAATTTCAATTGTGCATTTAGGATTAAGATTTTTAATTGAGTCAATAACATTGATAAAATGCATAGCGCCACCATCGATTAAATCATCTCTATCAACGCTAGTAATAACAACATGTTCTAACTCCAATTGTTGAACTGACTCTGAAATTCTAATTGCCTCACCATGATCGATAAAGTTAGGCTTACCGGTTTTTACATTACAAAAAGCACATGCTCTTGTACAAGTATCACCTAAAATCATAAACGTTGCATGTTTTTTTTGCCAACATTCAGCAATATTTGGACATGCAGCTTCTTCGCAAACAGTAATTATTTTTTTATCTTTTAATAATTTGTTTGTTGTTTTAAAAAATTTAGAAGTTGGTGCTTTGACCCTAATCCAAGATGGTTTTTTTGGTATAGGGTTTACTTTATTTTTAACCTTTTCAGGATGTCTATGATTAGCCATAAGATCTAAATAACTTCCATATCAAGGCTATTCAACCAAATTTGAAAGGGATCTTCCAAAATATCATTGAAATCTTTGAGTAATTTTGCCGCAACTGCTCCATCAAGAGCTCTATGATCAGCAGAAATGGTAGATTTCATTGTGTGACCAATTTGAACGGTTCCATTATAAATTATAGGTTTCTCAATTATTCCCCCAATTGCAATAATACTTGATTGTGGAGGATTAATAATCGCCTTAAATTCTGTAATACCAAACATTCCTAAGTTAGAAATGGTTATTGAGCCACCACTATATTCTTCGGGTAATAATTTGTTTTGATTTGCCTTTATGACTAAAGATTTAATTTCTGATGAAATTTCGTTTAATCCTTTTTTATTTGCATTCTTAATAATAGGAGTAATGAGTCCTTCTTTAAGTGCTACAGCAATAGCTATATCAATATTCTTATATTTATGAATTTTATTATTTATCCAAGAAATATTTGTTTCTGGGTTTTTTTCTATAGCTATTGCGCAAGCTTTGACAATTAGATCATTAAAAGATATTTTAATATCATTGTTGTTATTAATTCTTTTTCTAAGATTGATAAGCTTATTTACCTTTGACTCTACAGTGAGATAAAAATGTGGAACTTCATTTTTAGTTTTAGTCGTTCTTTCTGCTATTATTTTTCTAATATTAGATGGTTCAATAATTGTTACATCATCATTTAATTGTAAATTATTTACCTGTTCTAAATCTCTTTTAATAATTCTACCACCGGGCCCTGAACCTTTAATTAAATTCAAATCTACGATATTATCATTTGAATATTTTTTAACATATGGTGATGCTAAAATATTATTTGCTGTATCTTTATTTTGCGATAAATCTTCTGAAATTGAAACTGAATTATCAATTTTAATATCATAATTTTTTGGATCTTCATTCTTATCTGATTTAATATTTTCATTAGAAGAGCTGTTATAAACTTCAATTTTATCATCTTTATTACCATCTATTAAAGCAATTACAGAATTAACTTTAATAGAGTCTTCTGGTTTTGATTCAAGAATATGTGTAATTTTACCCTCATCAACTGCTTCAACTTCCATAGTCGCTTTATCAGTTTCTATTTCAGCTAAAATATCTCCAGCTGATACAGTGTCACCAACTTTAACTAACCATTTATTTATTGCACCTTCAGACATTGTAGGCGATAAGGCTGGCATTAAAACTTTTATAGCCATTTAATTAATGTAACTTACTTCTTTTACTGCTTTTACAATATCTTCAACTTGAGGAAGGTATAATTTTTCCAAACTAAGTGAGTATGGCATTGGAACATCAGCACTATTTACTTTAATTACAGGTGCATCTAAATAATCAAAAGCATCTCTTTGCACAATATTAGCAACTTCTGAACCTACGCTTCCAAAGGGCCATGACTCTTCCACGGTGATTAACCTATTTGTTTTTTTAACTGATTTAATTATTGTTTCTACATCTAATGGTCTTAATGTTTGAAGATCAATTATTTCAACTTCTAAATTAAATTGATCTTTGATTTTTTTTGCAGCTTCTTTTGATTTATGTAACATTATTGAGTAAGTAACAATTGTTACATCTTTTCCTTCTTGTTCAATATTTGCTTTACCAATTGGAATAGAAAAATTCTCATCTTTATTCACCGAACCTTTAAGTCCGTAAAGAATTTCATTTTCTAAAAAGATTACAGGGTTATTATCTTGAATAGCTGATCTTAATAGTCCTTTAGCATTATAAGGTGTTGAGGGAGCTATAACTTTAAGTCCTGGACAATGAGAATACCACGATGAAAAATCCTGACTATGTTGAGCAGCTACTTGTGCCGCAGCTCCATTTGGCCCTCTAAACACAATCGGACAATTTATTTGACCACCTGACATATATAGAGTTTTTGCAGCTGAATTAATGATTTGATCCATTGCTTGCATAGAAAAATTGAAAGTCATAAATTCAAGAATAGGTCTTAACCCTTTGAACGCAGCACCAATCGCGAGTCCCGTAAAACCATGTTCTGATATAGGAGTATCTAAAACTCTCTTATCACTAAATTCATCAAGAAGACCTTGGGTTACTTTATATGCCCCTTGATATTCTGCCACCTCTTCACCTAATATAAATATATTTTTATCTTTTCGCATTTCTTCAGCCATAGTATCTCTAATAGCTTCACGCATTGTAATAATATCATTATTATTTTTTTCATCATTAATAGGGATTTCTTTTTTTGGTATATTTTTAATTTTTACCTGCTCTTTATTAGTTTTATTTTTATTTGATTTAGTGGTTGAAGAATTTTCTTTGTAATTTATTTTTTCATCATTATTACCCAAAACAGCAATAACATTGTTAACAGGAATATTGACATCACCTTCTTTA
>MDSV01230025.1_pt1 | contig 13778 bp, 15 predicted proteins | sample 810851 | NCBI WGS metagenome assembly MDSV01 (sample SAMN05326640, study PRJNA326480) | marine metagenome | isolation source: seawater | place: Atlantic Ocean: North East | collected 2012 | reverse complement strand
CGAATCCCGTCCGTGCCAAATAAATTAACACTCATTCAATCACCTGTGGTCTGATGATTGGCCATGGACTCCGGTTACTGTAACGTTTGGCCAAACAATGCTGTTAATTCCCAACACAGTTCCTGGATTAGTGACGGCATTACAACCTAATTGGCAGCCTTCGCCAATAATTGCACCAAATTTCCTCAGCCCACTTCCAACCCTCGAATCTCCGATTCTCAGGTATACCTCGGTGCCATCATTCCTTAGGTTGCTCAATTTTACTCCAGCTCCTAAATTAACTGATTCGCCAAGTATTGAATCTCCGACATAATTGAAGTGGGGGGCTTTGGAATTTGGTAGCAAAATAGAGTGTTTAACTTCCGAGCAATGACCTACTAACGCGGAAGAACATATCCACGCATTTTCCCTGATGTAAGCGCCATGTCTAATTGTAGCATCTTTACCAACAAAACACGGCCCAATAAAATGAGTAGATGGTTCAATTATTGCCCCTGATTCAATCATAACGGGCCCTTTTGATTCATCAAATGTTACAGTCTCACAAAGGGCTTCTCGATTTACCATCTGTAATCTAGCCGATTCAAGCATTCTAATTTGATGTTTTAGATTTCGCTCATTTCCATCTACAAAAATTTGCCATACTGGCTCATGAGTTGGGAACTTTGGTATGTGCCCTTCACTCGACGATTCTAAACTAGGAAACAGCGAGTTCGCAAAAGTGTGACTTGGCCATTCCATAGTCAGGCGAACTTGTTAGTCAAAATGAACCTGCCGTTTATGCAGCAAGCCTGTAGAGGCGTTTTCCTGTCGAATTATCAAGTTTGAATCCCACAAGATCAGATAGATATCTAGGGATAAATAGCCCAACCTTCCTGGTTGTTAGCCCGTGATTACGCATCCTTCGCTCGTTGGAGAGATAATGAACTATATCTGCTGCAGAGCAATCTGGCACTACTGCAATATATTCTACAATCTCTTCTTTGAGGCGTTCTAGTCTTGCTTCTTTCTGTGAACCTTTTCCTCTCATCTGTATCATATATACATTGTATTTTACAATATATAACCAGATGTCTGGGGGTTCCGTGGGAACCCTAAACGATGTCCAAAATATCTTGCCAGCGTTTTGAAGAACCGAGTCGGAAATAATTGGTATGAAATTCTCTTTGTCCTACATGAATGCAACGGATGAGTTTGCCTCTACTATCGTAACAGCCGTAATTGGTGTGGATTAGGATCATTACCTGAGAAATGTCAAACGATGGTCCGTTAGCTTCGGGCTCTTCATCAGTACAAGTTTCTGTTTTTCCGTCCCACGTGATTGATTGTACAGATGGTTTTCTTAATTGTGGTTGATTTTCGATCCTTATCGAGCCTTCGTTTGCCTTCACTCCACGCCAACTGCCTCGCTTTCCATTATTCAACCAAGTTACCATTGCCTTCATTTGCGGCAAGGTTGCAAAAGCAAGATGGGTTACTTCCCACCAACCTAGAGTTCTTGCTAAGGTCACGTGATGTACTCCAGGATTTACCATTCTACTGTCCAAACTATCGGCATAAGTTCGACATAGCCCATTTATCCTAACGCAAATGACTGGGATAATGCCTAACTTTAATCTTGATAGCTGAAAGGGATTCGCTAATTCACCAAGCAATAAAATCGGCATTCTATCTGCCATACTAGGTGCAGAATTTGAGGATAGAAACTCCTCAAGTGTTGAGTCTCCAACGCTTGCTTGAGTGACATTTCGTTTGAGATCTTCAATTTGAATTTCTTCGTCCGGGCCCGAGTTAAAATCAAGGGGAAGGAAATCGGCATTTGTACACACAAATGGTGATTTAGGTAAAGGATAAGGAGAATTATTTGGCGAGTATTGCCAGTGCGATGATTTCATTTCCTCCATGGGCATCCCTGCAGATTGATATTATTGAAAACGCCGCTTATTCAAGGAAAGTGTTTTCCTGGAGACATTGTGGGCAAGTTACCTTTATCGGCCTGGTTGAAGGAATGCCCAAAGCAGCCCCACAACCAGGACAATTGATGGCTTGACTCACTTGTTGTCGCCTTTGTGATGCCTCAGGGCTCGGATCGTAAGCAAAACGATGGTTCGATTGAACTGGAATATTCGTATTGATTGATTGTCCGTGGCTTTCTGTTGAGTAGTTCATTTGTTGGTTAGGTAACATTGCGAGAATTTGGTTGGCGCTAAGCCCATACTTTTTGCCAATGTTTGTTGCCTGCAGATTTAATTCGTAACCAGAGATGCTCATCAACAAGTTATACTCGTCTGGCGAAATAATGGTCATGGTCTTGGCACATCAAAACCGCTTTAGATAGTTTAGATGGTTTGATTAACAATGTATTTGAATTTAAGTCGGCTAAAATATGATATATATATTGCAAGACTTGAATAGTAATAGGGTTCGGCGTTGGATTGAGGAACCTAGGGATGAGTCGATCAAAGATGAAAAAATCTTCACGCAATAAACAAGCAAATTTGTCTCCTCAAGAACAGTCTCGGCTCGTTCGAAGTATCACATGTAGAGAGACTATGTCGGATGCCAATTGGGTTTTTGGCAGCGATACAATGGCTGATGTTTTGGATGATTTGACGCAAAACGATTGGGACCATGTTTTCGTGGTGAATAAAGAAGGCGTTCCGATGGGTAGAATTCATGCTGTTGATATGTTAAAAATCGTAGCAAAGAAGAATGTTGAGCGTTCTGTTGCATGGATGTTAAGTGTGCCAGCAAAGCAACTGATTAACCTCCCGCCATTAACGGTCAAAACTAAAACTCCTTTGTTGAAGGCGGGCGCCCTAATGTTAACCCATGACATGAATCAAATTGCTGTTGTTAATTCCGACGGAGTGTTGGTTGGAGTTGTTGGCCACAAAACAATGGCTAAGCACTTACCAAGATTTATTCTCTAATCAAATTCCCCAATATCTCTCAGATTGGGCTTGTTTTGCTTGTAGTGAATTCTTTATTGTCGTTGCCATCCAAAGTACTACAACCCAAATTATTGGATAGAATAGATCGTCAAGGATTTGATTGACGCTAAACTCGTATGATTGGCCATTTAGTACATTGGTGGAAATTTGTAATGCTGAATCTACAAAGGAGTATACAACCATGCCAAATATGCTCAATACAATCAATCTACCTGAGAATGAACCTCTTCTAAGTCGCAAAAACATGAATCCTGCAGTAGATGTCAAAAACGCAATTACTATCCATGCTAAGGCTGCGTGAGTGACTTCAAGCCAAAGTACGGAGGTACTGCTATCGGCAACTAGTAGAGTGTATTCTTGATATCCTTCTGCAACGGCGAATATTGCACTGAATACTGTTGCTGTCCACAATAATGAGGAAAACATAGCAGCATCGGCGTTATCTCGCATCTCTTGAATTACTCGATTAACGGTTGTTTCAATTCCCGCACCTTTGCTAAAGATATACAATCCGGTGACTAATGGTAGTGCACCAATTACGATTCCGCCAATTTCTGCTGGCAGCATTATTCCCAATCCTAAGATTGCTAATACTAGCCCAAATGGAATCATTATTTTTGCCCGCCACTTAGGGTCTTCAAGCGCCTTGACAATGTAATAATATGTTCCTTCGATACCTTTTGATTGTTTGACTATGATTTTCTCGACGTGATCAATTCTAACCTGAGACTGGATAATAGGCAATACCGATTCGTCTTCAGCCCCATCGGTCACCAGAATTGCTTTATCTGGTTGGAACGTTGTTACTATTTCCTCTAGTTGGGCTGCTATTGCCCGGTCTGACCTAATGCCTACTTTCTCATCTCCGGTTAAGATTGCTATCTCGACTTCGTCATCATCTGCGAGTGACTCAGATAGATTGTCGTGTTGTGAAAGAGCGCCTAAAATAGCGTTGGTATCACTTTCCTCAGGGTCTGCAATACCAAGTTTTAACGCTGCTGTTAGAACTTGTCGTCGGCCAACTACTGGCCCTCTAATTGCCGTTTTAATTCCGAGATCGTTATCTCGGTCGACGGTCAAAACGAGAGTTCTAGTCATAATACACACCGTTGGTTGTAGATGCTAGTATGTCCTACATTTCAAAGCCTTCGCGCGATTTGCTCACGCAATCGTTGAATTTTCAGATAGTTCTTCAGAGTCATTAGCATCCTGATTTTCGCCACTTAATGGCTCGTCGTCTTTACGCAAATTCACTTGTACTTGCTGATTTTTTGCCTTCCAGCGCTGTGTGGCTCGAATGTATTTTAGCGGATGGTCCATCCAAGAAATATCGCATAATCTGTCATCGCCTGGCAACACCGGACAATTATGGTTGACTTTGAGTTTACCACAAGATGCGGGTGTGTACTCGCCATTGTAGACATGGTTCACTTGATATGTTGTGGTTGATTCATTAAAATCGGGAGCGCCCCGAAAGAATCCAATACAAGACTCCTCGGGCAAGGCAAGTTTTGCTGATATCGAGGCTAAGAAAACTCTGCCAAAATGATTTACATTGACGCCATTCGCTAGATCGGCGATTATTTTTCTCATGCATGGGGGCCAATCAGATTCCTCCGCACCAACTAGATTTATCGCCTCACTAGCCTTACTAGCCATTAGATTTCTAACCATTCCAACTGGTTCTGCGAGTCTTAGCGCTAATTCCATGTCGATGTTTTGCATTTTTTGCAAGGCTTCTTGCTCGATATGATGTTTAATTCGCTCCCTTAGAAGTCTGGCTAGCTTGGCTGATGAAGAGTACTGTTGTTCATTAAACAAAGTAATCTTACCCTTGCTTATCTGGGCATTGGCTAAACGCCATCTTGCCCCAGTTATTTTGGGGCAGATTTCGATAAAATCAGGCATGCCAATTTTCCATAAATTGCCGTCCTGATTTTGTCTAAGTTTACGATTGTTGGTCGTCTTTAATGACTGTTTTGAGGGGGATATATCAACATCCTTCTCAATATCAGAAATAAAGGTTTTAGCAATTATTTCCAGATTTTCACTATCTCTTGTTAATACTTGCTCTGCCCTAGTTGCTTCTGCTTGTGCCCATCGAGAAATTAGCCTCTCATCTTCGGAAGCAAAAACTACTAAACGCGCATAATAAAACGAAAATGCCTCTATTATTCGTCCCTCTTCGGTGAATATATCTCCCCCAACAACGGCGACGCCATCTTTGGATTCTATTGAGTCGATCAACCGTATTCTTGCTCTTGAACGGGCCTTCTCCATCCATTCTCCATCTAATAATTCATCCAAATCGATCTCATGTTCGATTGCTAATCCCTGAATCCATTCCGTTGCTTGGGGCAAAAATGGATATCTTGCTAAAGTCACCTCGTTCTCTATGAGAGGAGTGACTTTCGGAGTCGGCATGAGTCTTCCACAATTTAACAGTCATATCAATCTCACGATGATAATGTTTCATTTGGCTGTTTGAGGTGGAATTGTTATGGCCGAAGACATTGATCCGGGTTTGATTGAGCTTCAAACCTCGGTGAGAGAGTTCTTTGGCTGGGATTACCAAAGCGATTTGCAGAGTGCGAATTTATTAGCTAAATCGTTAGATTCTGAGGTTCCTTTTGGTGTTGATACTTGGTCACCAATAAATAGGATGATCACTTTGAAACGATTGAGGGAAAAATTGCTTGGGGCGCCAAAAGTTGTAATTGTAGGGGCGTCGGTCAGAGAGGAAGATTTTGTTGATTTTGATTTTGAAAACAGCGTGGTTATTGCGGCGGACGGATCTATTGGCGGAGTTGTTGAATTGGCCGATGTTGCATGTGTGGTTACTGATTTTGACGGCAATCCTCATTTAGATGAAGCAGCCAAATCTGGTGCTATTTTCATAGCCCATGCTCATGGCGACAATGTTTCACAATGGCAAGATTGTTTAAACAAATGGCGTGCTCTTGAGCATCCGCCTGAATTAATTTTGACACATCAGGTTACAGAATTAATTGAGGGAATGTACAACTTTGGTGGCTTTACAGATGGAGATAGGGCCGTTTGCTTAGCACTTGGCCTAGGGGTTGCAAAAGATAATATCTCATTGATTGGGTTTTCCACAACTAAAATTGGAAAATGGTCTGGACAAACAAATCCTACAAGAAAATTAGAAAAATTAGCGTGGATGTTACGGGCCTTGCAAATTATTGGATTAGAGGAACACGTAGATACTAGCGATTTCGAAGTGCCTTGAGACGCTCTCTCATCGATTGACGTCGTTCATCATCTTCATTTGATTCATCGCTTACCAATCGTCGATTGAACATCTCGTCCTGCCAAACAAATAATTCGCCTTTTTCATCACCAACTGCAATCCTTTTTCCATTAGAGTTAATTGAGGTTATTTTCCCACAACTCATAGATGATATGAGCTCCCCCTCTTCTTGACAAAATACCTTCAAAAGGCCATTGATACCGTCTTGTATGCCGGCCCAAATAGTAGCTTTCTCATCAACAACAATGCCATTAGATATTGTCGAAATTGGGCCGAGATTCTTCGCCCATTCTTGCTCAAAATTGGAATTTAGAGTAATTACTTCATTATCATGACTAATTGTGAAGTATTTACCATCAACTGCACAAATAGTCGAAATTGATGCGCCCGGTCCAGCCCATGTCTTTCCACTGGTTGTAGTTAGATCTCCATTTGCATGGCCGAAAATAACGCCGTTGAAAGAATCTATTCCGGTAGTAACTGGTGACTCCGAATCGAGCGTTACATGGGTTAAATTACCATCCTCATCAACAATTGCAGCACCCATCTTTGGCCTGCCTAATCCAAGTATTATTCGGTCATTAGATGTAATCATTGTCCATGGCCTTTCATCCATGTGCGTCTCCCAAACTTTCTTCCCTTCACTATCAAAGCACCATATCGCTGAATCAATGAAATCATTATGCTCAATATCATATACTGATGAGGTAGCATAAATCAGTCCATTGAATGTTGTGACTTCATCGGCACTTCCTTCCAGCGCATGCTGCCAAAGCAATGTTCCACTATTCGAATCCACAGCAACTAAATGTAATCCTGCACAAACATAAATGCCGTTTTCAGTAATGCTGATGCCACCTATACGATCTGGAAGTTTAGTGCTCCATAGTTCATCTCCTTCCGCTGACCATTTGGTTAATACTCCGTTCCAACCGCCAACAATAATTTCATTGTTTGAACCAATCAATAGCGCCGATACTGGCTCTCCAATGGAGCGCCTCATCCAACATGCGCCAATCATGTTCATGCATCGTCTTAACGAGTTCAATATGATAATACAAATGGCTATTTGCTCAATAAATAATCAATTAAGCTCCTTTCTTGGTTTACTGATTGCGAATGTTAGTACAAATGCCACTAGGCTGAAGAGACAGGCTGAATAGTAATGGCCCATGGTAAAAAATGACAAAACTGAAGCGGTCCTAAGGACATATACTGAGCCTGTCTTCATGGCCCAGATGGTAAATCCTGCTGCCAATAGTGACAGCCCAATGAAGCCGATACCAATTGTTGAGTAAATCATTGAGGCTCCAGAATCCATCAATGGATGGTCCATTTGGCTTGGCGAGTTATCAATTTCTCTAATAGTACAATTTGAGGTCCCATCTGCACAATCTTGTTGAGCGAACTTCTCTTGAGGGGGAACTTCAAAATCAATAGAAGTAAAACCATATGGCTCAAATAAAGCAGGGGGAGAAAGTAAAACACGATTAGAATATTTATCCTTGAAATTATCTCTATCCACTATTATGTCCACTCTCGTAATCCCAGGGTCTAATTTGTCCATTTCAAAGAATCCGTCTTTATCAGTCTGGGATGAACTTGTGTTCCAATAATCGCCCTCAAACCAGGAGATGTAGACTGTTGCGTTCTCCAGAGGTTCCCCTTGATGGTCGTATACATAGCCATTGAATATCGCAGATTCATCCGGTGCGTTTTGAGCAAATCTAAACACAAATTCATCTGGCCTAACTAAACCTGATTCTGATTGAGTGAAGTCTAAGCCATTTACCAATCCCAAAAGACAAGTGACTAATAGCAGCACTGCAATGGAGTTGCCGATACTGGTTAATTCATCTACTTCGATGGTTAATTTCGCCTGAGAAGTTGTGAACATTAAATTGCTTGAAGGTTCGGCAAGACCGGTCAATTCAGAGATATAATCATCGCTAGAATTGTCCTCGCCCATAAATTTGCTAAAACTTCTTCCTACTTGACTTCAATGCGCCCGGCTGAATCGCTCACTAGTCTTGCAAGTGATTGTTTGTTAATCCAAACCTCAACAACCATATTGCCATTATCTTGTAATTGTTTATCAATAATCATGCCCGAATCATATACGTCTGAAAGATAGCCTTCGATGCCTCTACCTACTTCACTGTAGATTAGCTGAAGTGTTGTTGGACTGCCGAATAGTTGGGCGAGCATTGCATCTTGTAACTCGGTAAGGCCGATGTTTTCATGCACTGAAATACCCAAAGGTTGCCCGTAGCCGTATTCCATAACAATAGATTGCTTTTCTATTAATTCAGTATCTGAAACACCTTCTATTTTAGTTAAAACACACATTATTTTTCGCTCATCTAAGATATTAACATCTTCTTCTCCAAGATATCGAGTATTGATCTCTCTTTGGGTCGCGGAAATTTTCCGGCAAAACTCATCTATTGGGTCCGTTGCATCCACTAATACCATCAACATGTCACATTCTAAAGCCTCAGAAAGTGTGGCCCTAAAAGCATCTAATGTTGCATTGGGTAAATTGTCAATGAAACCAATTGTATCGGCAAGTAGGACTCTTGGACTTGCTGCAAGGCGACCAACGGTTGTTTCTAAGGTTGAGAATAACTTATCCTCAACTAACACTTCTTTACCAGACATTTTCAGGAAGAAACTAGATTTCCCAGCATTGGTATAGCCAGCAATTCCTACAGTGACCGCCCCACTACGTGTACGTTGTCTGCGGCGCTCTGCTTGGGCTTTGGAATGTTTTGTTTGTCGCTTTCTAAGCGAGGTTAATTCTCGGTTTACATTAGTAATGACGGCTTGTAATGCGGTCACTCCGCCGCCACCATATCCTGCGCGCTCACCAGTTGTAGATTGATTGGCCAACTCTCTTAATACTGTTCTATCTGATTGAAGGCGAGCAATTCTTACTTGGGTTCTTGCTTCAAGTGAGTTAGCGTGGGCAGTAAATAGTGAAAGTAACAAACGTACTCTGTCCCAAACCTCAACATTTGTTGCATCGCTAACCGCCACTAGTTGTCTTGGAGTCGCATTGGTATGAATCAAAACAAGATCGATTTGTTGCCATGGATGGCCGTCAACTCGTAAGCGCAATTCATCGGAAATATCTTGCAACCGGCCTTTACCAAAGTAACCTTTAGCATCTTGTTCGCCTGGTTGGTTGATTGATTCAACAATTGTTATTCCCATGGTTTGGACCAAACTAACAAATTCTGTTGTGTCTTCAGTACCACGAACTAGCAGCAATGCTTGTCTGCCTTCATGATTAGTTCTAGCCTCTCCTAATGCGACACCGCCAGCGCCTGCAAGAACCTCGAAGTTTGGTTCTTGCTTCGCCATGGAGAACCTAAGAGTCATCCTCATATCAGCCCACCCCTTCGAGTGTTCATGGTCGAGTCCTATCGTGCAACCATAGAATGGGCCGGTGAAGCGGCACTAGGAACGATCTTGCTTGCCGCCGCATCTCGTCCAGGATGTTCAGCAAATTTGACAGAGGATGGTCATGAGTCAAAATTAGTAATCGTTGTACAGGATGAGTCAATTCAAAGCCTAAGAGACAGGATTGATGAGTTGATGATTGCCTTGTCGGATATTGAAGAGAATCATCAATAGTCAATATCTAAGATGACGGGCGCGTGATCTGAAATTTCAAGTCCACCTTGTCGCTCGATTCTGATTTCGGTTACTAAGGAATTGGCAGCCTCATTAAGCAAAAAATAATCAATTCGCCAGCCTCTGTCTTTTGCTCTTGCTTGTCCTCTGTTGGACCACCAACTATACTTCTTGATGCCTTGACCGTGCTTTTCCCTAAACACGTCGTGCCAACCATCTTCGAGTAAATCGGAAAACCATTGCCGCTCTTGGGGCAAAAAGCCACTCATCTTAGCATTCCCTTTTGGATTCCAAATATCGTCCTCTGTATGAGCTACATTAAGGTCTCCACAAACGATTACTGGGTCACTAGAACTAAGATATGGTAACAAAAATTCACGCCATTCATCCATCCAGGTCTCCTTGAATAATTGTCTCTCTTCCCCGCTAGAACCGCTTGGCAGGTAAGTGTTGATACAGGTTAATTCGCCGTGTTTGGTCACTACGATTCGCCCTTCTATATCATGGGGGTCTACCGCTGAAGGTTTGCCCGTTTGAACCACAGACATTGGTACGCGAGATAATGTTGAAACGCCTGAATAGCCTTTTTTTTCTGCAGTATGAAGATGGACATCGTAGCCTTCTGGCCAAGACCAGTTTTTGGGTAACTGCTCTGGTAAAGCCCTCACTTCTTGAAGCATCCAAATATCTGCATCGATGGATGAGAAGTATCCGTCTATACCTTTTCTTATTGCCGCTCTGATGCCATTAACATTCCAAGATACTAGACGCATAGTAGTCTGTCAGGCTAGGTAGTGAATAACAATTTCATAATCTAAAGTATTGTTTTCAAAGCCTTTGCAGCCCGTTTACCGGTGTCTGCAGCTGCATCGGCTAGAAGATATTCGGATTTGACCCAAGGCCCTGCTAGTAAAATCCGCTCTTTAGAAAATATATCATACTCAACACAATTTAAGTAACCAACAACAATTTTCTTTTGCCTTAAATCGGTAATTAAATGATTTTTCCAACCTGATAAATGTGTATCAAGTATTGACTCTAATCTTTCAATTCTACCATCTTCAGAACCGCCTGTGATTATTGCCGAAATGTGTGAACCTGTGACGCCAAGCCTAGGCTGAATTGCAGTATAATCGATTATTGCAGCACCGTTCTCATAATCAACTAGGCAGTGTTTACCAAGCATTGGTTTGGATGAAATGCCTGCTTCAATACTACTAGCGAATTTTGGTGATAAATTAGCGAAATTACTAGCCAAAATCTCTTCATTAACCTCTTGCAAAATCGTTTTTGCTGCCCCTGCGCCACAGGCAAGAATTACTGCATCACAATCGACTTGTCGCCCGTCTTTCAAAGCAACTTTTTGGCCCAGCACACTAACGACTTCGCAACCCGTTTCAATCAATACTCCGACTTCGTCTAGTGCTGCACCTAATCTACCAATTAAGCCAATCCAGCCTTCGTTGGAAACACTTAGTTTAGATTTTGACAATGCTTTGATTCGGGAGTCGTTTTCTCCAATCCCCCACGTAGAAAGAAATTTTACAGATTCATAGTATGGATTCCCTGCTGTTTTTGCCCTTATCGATTGTCTATTCAAAGCGGCTTGTCTAATGTTACCAACTGGGCGAACTAGGCCATGACCTACAACTTCTATTTTGTCAAGTCTAACAGATTTTATGGATGGTTTAATGCGACTCAATTGTTTACACAATTTGTAAAACGGCCCCGATTTATCAAATAGATGAGGTCCGAAATGAAGTGAAAAACCTTCATTATTTTGGGAAGTTCCTCGGCCACCAATCTTGGATTTACGCTCTAGAACGACTACGTGGTGGCCATCAGAAACAGCATGTATTGCAGCAACTAATCCTGCAATGCCTGCGCCTATCACTACAACTCTCGCCACGCTTAGGCCAAGATGGTATTAGGCATGAATCCATTGATTGATCAAAATTAGCCTTGTCTGCCTTCAATCGCTGAGTTAAGTAGGGCAATAGCAGCCACCATTCTCCTGTCCATTGGGTGGCCTGGAGGAATAGTCAGCAGAGACTTTTTGATGATTGGATTGAATTGTTGGTGGATGGTAATGCCTGCGTGTCCTGGAATTTCAAAATGGAACTTTGCCGGGATAAGCGGAATAAGTCGGCGTAGAATCGCAATACTATCTTCGATTAATTCGCCGTATTGATTGCCTTCTGTATCGAGTAATTTCCAACTATCCTTGACGATCGATTTTAGGAATTTTCGCTTTACTGAACCTATGTGTTCATTGGTACTTAAATCAAATATATCGTAAGTTGCTGCTAAGTCTAGCATTTGGCGAGCTTTAATCTGTAGTAATGCATGGGTGCACGATTCATCAGAATAGAGAATAATGTCTTCTTTCAATTTGAATGCTTTTTGTTTTGAATAGGCTATCGTCTGACCGTTCAGGTCTTTGAACCAATAAGTGCCACCAAAAATTTTCAAGAATTTTGTTTGGATAAGATAGTTGTCCATTTCGAATAATGGGTGCATGGATTCTGCTAATCACAATTTTTCATAATGTTATCGCCTATTCTTCTTGATTTGAATCATTATTTGAGTAAATAAATGCCAAACAAGAGGCAAGAATTACTGATATCAAAATAGTCACTGAAAGTAGAATTCCCGTGCTTTTTGCCGGCGGGAATTGACTAAATGAGACGGCAAAGAAAACCGTTCCTGAAGTAATTGCTGCCCCCCATCGAGCATAATTATCTGATCTCCAAGAGGTCATTTTCTTGCTTGCATGAGATAAATAATCTGCAGCAAATCCCATACCAATAAGAACTGCTGGAGCAGTATTTACTCCGCGTCCACCTAAGTGACTAGCCAATCCATCAACAGCAATACCAACAGCAATAGTTCCTATCGCGATTCTAATTGATTTATCGAATTTACGAGTCATACTTGATGCAATAATTAAGACTACAAGCCCTGCGGCTAAAATTTGAATTATTCTTGTTTGTTCAAATGATTTTGCTAATGATATTCCTGTTACCAAGTCTCCACCTATTTCGCCAGACAGATTGTTATCCTGAATGAGATTATGAGTATCAACTGAAAACTGGTAGGCGGATTCTGAATCTTCACCATCGATAATTGCAATTACTAGTCCGCCGACTATTTCGCCATTATCTCTCAGCCAAGGGTCTAGTAAAATGACCGATTCAGTTGTATTTTCCATCAATGCAGAAAAATTTGAGGATTTGCTATCACCAACTCCAAGAATCAATTTTTGCTGTATAATCCCGGTATCATAAGAGATAATATTTGGATGTTGTTCAAACTGGGATTTAAATCGTAAAACATCATTTATGTTGGCTTCATTATTAGGGTCTATGTCCAATGTAATAAGCACAATCGTGCCAGATGCAATGACATAGATGTCTCTTAATTCACTCAGCTCATCTAGTGCATCACTATCTTCAGGGAGAAATTGTTCAATATCGAGAGTTTCAACCCCTGGCGGGGATGTTGCTGCAATCAATACTAACAAAATTAAGCCGCAAGGCCAAAGCCATTTTTTAGCATCACCTTGGATAAAATTTTCTTCCTTGTAATTTGTTACTGCTTTTCGAGAGTCGAGATAAAAATCTTCCAACACATATCGAGTTAAAATCCAATCAAAAACAATTCCTGTAATCATTACAAGAGCAAGTCCTTGTTGCGCTTTAATTGGAGAAAATAATGCTAAAGATATCGCTGCTACTGTAGTGGCCATAGCCAATAACAAAATCTCGCGAACTTCATGTTTGGATTTGCTCGATGATTTATACCAAAATACTCCGTCAACTGCGACACCCATGATTATTGGAATTGCAATTCCATCGATAACTGAAAATTGATAACCAAATATTTGTAAAAACCCTATCACTGCCGTGGCTACT
>MDSV01227137.1_pt1 | contig 13780 bp, 10 predicted proteins | sample 810851 | NCBI WGS metagenome assembly MDSV01 (sample SAMN05326640, study PRJNA326480) | marine metagenome | isolation source: seawater | place: Atlantic Ocean: North East | collected 2012 | reverse complement strand
GTCGTGAGGGATACCACATTGATTTATATAAAGTCATTGATGCGGCGATCGCAAATCATGTAATTATAGAAATTAACGCTAACCCCCATCGACTGGATTTAGATTGGCGTTATTGGCGACGCGCAGCGGAACGTGGTTTGATGTGTGCGATTAATCCAGATGCGCACAGCACCGATGGGCTTGAATATTTTACTGCTGGAGTGAATATCGCGCGCAAAGGGTGGCTGAATACTTCGCAGGTTTTAAATTGCCGTAGCGCGAAGGCCGTGCAGCAGTGGTTTCAAGAGCGCCGCTAACTTTGCCTTGAAATTCACCCTAAGTTACTCATACTAAGTACATATAAAACACATATTAATGTCCGCGCTTGTTGCCCTGCGGACTCGGGTTTCAGCCCCGTTGGTAGCTTAGATAACCCCTCTAAGCCGACCTCTTGACTGTAAATGCACATGAATTTAGATATATTAATTGGGCTCAGCATCGGCGTATTGCTTGGAGGGTTTGTTTATGCTCGCCTTCGGTCTGGAGGGTCCAAGCGAGAATACCAAACTATTCGTGAAAAAGCAGAGGTGGAGTCACGCGAGGTGCGGCTTACTCTGCGTGAAGAGCGCGCTAATTTAGAACTAGCGTATAATTCAAAGGAGTCTGAATTGCAGCGTGAAATCGCCAAGCGCACGGACCAATTAGATGCCACCGAGCGCGAGCAAGTTCGAATGGCAGAGTTATCCGAGGAGCGCCTAGCGTCATTAATGCAGCGGGAAAAAGCAATCAAGCAAGTGCAGTCCCAAGTAGAAGAAGCCGAGCATGAAGCAGAGAAAAAGCGCCGTCTATACAACATGAAATTACATCAAATCGCGCAGATGGATACCGAGCAAGCACGGCAACATTTGATACGAACTACCGAGCGCGACTGCGCTCAAGAGTTGGAAGATTTACGTAAACATTATTTGGGAAAAACTGAATCGGAGCTTTCAGAAGAAGCACGGCGAGTGCTACTTGCATCGATGCAACGTATTACTAGCCAGCCGATGAATGATGCGACAGCTACCGTAGTAAGCCTGCCGAGCGAAGAGATGAAGGGCCGTATTATTGGGCGTGAGGGTCGCAATATTCGCACATTTGAGCACTCTACTGGGACGACTCTAATGATCGATGAGACTCCTGACTCCGTCCTTATTTCATGCTTTGATCCTGTGCGACGTGAGATTGCGCGTATTGCACTGGAGGCACTCCTGCGAGATGGTCGCATCCATCCAGCTAGCATTGAAGAAACTGTAATTGCTGCGGAAGAAGAGATGAACAATACTGTAATCGAGCTGGGAGAAGGCGCGATTCGTGAATTACGCTTATCCAATGTACATCCCGAAGTTGTGAGTACTCTTGGAAAATTACATTACCGGCTTTCCAATAATCAGAATACATTAGCGCACTCAGTGGAGGTGGCCAATCTATGCGCATTGATAGCTTCAGAGATTGGCATGGATACGACACTGGCTAAGCGCGCGGGACTCTTTCACGATATTGGCAAAGCCATCGATGAAGCATATTGTGGAAGCCATGCAATTGTAGGAGCAGATGTAATTAAGCAGCACGGTGAAGACGCAAGAGTCGTCAATGCAGTCGCAGCACATCATAAAGAGGTGGAGCCAGAGAGTGCTTATGCGGGCTTAGTAATGGTAGCCGATTCACTATCGGCGGTTCGCCCTGGCGCGCGAGCCTCGTCAATAGATGGCTTTATTCAAAGGGTTCGCAGTATAGAAGAGATTGCACTAAAGCAGCATGGAGTTAGCGATGCTTATGCGATACAAGCGGGCCGTGAAGTACGAGTCATTGTTGAACCTGAAGTGATCGGCGATGAAGAGGCTAGGCAGATCGCGCGCAAAATTCGTGCTAGTATTGAGGATGAATTAAATTATCCAGGGAGTATTGAAATAACCGTCATACGCGAACAGCGTTTTAGTGAGACCGCTGTTTGACGGTATCTTTTCATAGTAGCTTATCAAAATTTCAGCGTAAGAACAATTTATTCGTTTACAGTTTTAGTAAGAATCTTTCAGGTGCTTACTAATTTGAAGATAAGAGCTCATAGTTATTTAGCATATCAATTTGTACGTATCGATTATAGGGCTCGTTTGTTCCGTGTAATATTTGCCGGCTGTGTTTGTTTTTTTGTGTCTTTTTTAAACGCAGCGCCGCAAAAGTTTACATTGTCCTCTGGCGAGCAGTTGATCGGTGAAGTGCTCCCCGAGTCAGATGAGCAGACGCTTTACATAAGGTCAAAAACGCTAGGGGATTTAAAGCTGCCACGTTCCTTGGTCGTGTCGATTCAAGCGATTGAATTAAGAAAAAAAGAAGTAGTCGCTCCACCGATTGTGGCAAACGCGCCGACTCCTAAGCAAGCTGTAGAGCCAAAACTTTCTACTGATCCGCAAGATCCAACCGAAGGCGATCTATTATTCAATCAGAATGATCCATCAGATACTGCCGAGGACCGTCTGTGGCATAAAGGTAAGGTAGTTCTTGGGCAGATTAGATCGATCAAGACGCCAGATTACTGGAAAGGTATGCTTCGCTTGGGCTTAAACTATAGCACTGGTGACAAAAAATGGAGTGAGAACTATATGCGTGGACAGCTCGAGATTCGTCAAAAAGGAAGTCCTAATTTTTATCGCTACAGTGGCTCGTATAGTTTTCGTCAGAACGAGCGCAGCAGCGGAGAGACATATGTTTCCACCGATCGCTATGATGTAAATATGATTTACCGGCGCATGATTGCAACAGACTGGTTTATTCAAAACTCGCTTGGTTATCGCTCGGATGGAGTCAAAGGAATCAAGCGAGAAGTAAAGGAAACAGTTGGTTTGGGTTATAAATATAAGTTATCTCCCACGATTGAGTTAGTGCTAGGGGGTGGTTTTGGTGTTGAAGACTTTCAAACCGATAGTGGCGGTGACCAAGATGGGCTCAGTGGAGATTTAAATATTTTTCAGGAACTTAAGTGGCACCCAAATAAGCGGACTACATTTTCGCAGAAGTTTAATTATTATTCAGACATGGAAGATCCGAATCAGTATAGCTATGTTCTAACTGGCGCCTTTCGTGTACGGTTAACAGATTTATTTGGACTCGAGTTTTCCTATGACCAAAATTACGATGGTAATTTAGGTAGTGGATTATTAAAAGATGATATTCGTTGGCGTAATGCCTTAGTGGTCTACTTTTAGTTCTGCCTTTTGAGAGCTTGCAGGCTCTCGTTTAGACCGCCTGAACGGCTGCTTTGTAGCCAAATCGATGTAAATCGGTCTAGGAGTAGATGGAGATCTTTTGTGGGCATTTGCTTTCCTAAGCAGCGCTCTATAGCAGCCAAGCTAAGCTCGACACTTAGTTGGATTTCCGGATCAAGCGCCTCCACTCGTATCTCTTTTAGCACTGTATAAACCTGTTCTAATCTTTGTGTTGTTGTCCGTTTTAATAGTAGGGCTAATTCCGAATCATTAGCAAAGTACGCGCTGTGCAAGAAACTATTGGGCAGGGCTGGTTGCGGTAGCATGGCATCGATTGCTCCAAGCTCGCAGAGGGCTGCGCCATTACCAGTTGCGAGTTCGCCGTCCTTGTAAAAAACTGCATCAATTGCATCTGCGAGTTCTAATGTAGAGATTGCAGTACCCCAGCACGCAGCAGTGGTCAGGATGAGCGATGGATATAAAGTGGCATATGGTTGATGATGACCATTGTCTCCCCAAGCAGTAAGTAGTAGACCACTAGCTCCATGCGTATGGCCGGACTGTGCCGCATTTTTTATGTTTGCTTCTGCGACGCTTAGGCGACCGCTAAAAGAGTTCCAGTTGCCTGCACCTGGAGCGACGTAGAATTGGCCGCGGAAGCCACCATCAGCAATAGCGTGGCAGTGCAAATCAAAGGGAAAGTCACTCTCATATCCCCAGATTACAGGGGTCACCTGTTTGGGTAACTGCTGAATCAGGCTGGATTTTTCGAGTATAATATCTGCCCAAAACTGCGCGCTACACTCTTGCTGCTCTGCGAGGTCAAAAACAGACTGCATATAGTCCAGATAGACTGCTTGCTTACCATCAATTTTGACCGCTTCTTGGCTACGGCCCTTCCCTAGTTCCCAAGGTTCATCACCGCCTACGTGAATCTGCTTTGATCTAAAATTAGGAAGTAGTTCGCAGTAGAGAGAATGGATAAAATCAAGACTCTCCTTGCTTGGATACAGCGTACTTGGGTCTTTATGCTTGCCAGAGATAGGGTGGGTGAATCCCTCTGGACATTCCGCAAGCGCGCGGTAGCGGTCATGCTTTAGCCAGCGCTCTAGATGTCCAAATGAATTTTGATTGGCGACTAGTTCAATGCCGCGAGCGCCGCAGTAGGCATCGAGCGAGCGAATCTCTGCAGCAGTCATTGGCGAGGCATCACTCCAGACAGTAGAATGCTCTTGGTAGGCAAAAGTATGCTCTGAGTAGAGTTGTAATTCGTTAAATCGAAGCACTTCTAGCGCATCGATAAATCGGTATAGCCATTTCATATTTGGCACCCTGTTACGGCTAATGTCGAGCAAGAGGCCACGCTGTTTAAACCGTGGATTAGGGCTACTTCCAAAGAGTTTTCTTACAAGTGTATTTTGCATCTTGTTTTAATAGCTTTGTCATTTGATAGCCCATGGGCAAGAATGACTTAATCGTATACAATGGCTGCCGTGCCTGCTAGAGGGGTGGCGCATTACCGACTCACGAACCCGGTAGTTGGAAATGGTCGGGCCGACAGGATTTGAACCTGCGACCCCTTCACCCCCAGCGAAGTGCGCTACCAAACTGCGCCACGGCCCGACTGTCTAAGAATCGCAGTTAATCGATCGAGCGATTACTGCGTCAAGACTTTATACCAGTAATAGCCGCAAATGTTAGTAGCTAACTTCCATTCGCAGATAAGCTTTATCGGCATCCTCTAGGGCAAGCGTGCGGCGATACGTCACCGATTCTTTGCCATCGCCATTTGCGCTGACTGTCGGAGGGTTGACGCCATTCGAATTATTAGGCCAGCTATCCAGATCGGTTGTCGTGCGCGCCGAGTATGTTATGCCCGATATATTCTGCGGCCGGTTAAAAGTAATCTCTAAATAGCGATTGCCGCTAATTTCGGTGATTTGCTCAACCGGCAATAAATTTTGGTCTGCTTGGTTGGGATCACCACCCAGTGCAAATTCTAGAATTTGTGGGACGCCGTCATAGTCGGTATCAGCCGTATCTTCTGCATCGCTATTATAGAGGCTATGATCGATTTGCCAACCGGCGTAGACAGAAAGATCAGGAATCGCAGCCTCTATTTGGCTCGCATAAGAGCGAATGCGGACGAAGTAATTTTTGTAGTTGTTCGCAAAACTAAAAATAGAGGAGCCACTTGCTTCAACCGAAGTTGCAAGACCAGCTAACTTCCAGGTTCCGGAATCTTCGATAAATAAACCCGACCCAGAATCATAATAGCTCATTGCTGCTTCATCCGGTCCGTTATTTCTCCCAAGCTTCGTTTGCAGTCCTTGGTAAGAATAATTGGTGCTTCCTAAGCTGTAGCTCATGGATGCTGTTCCTTCGATACGGTTAGTGCCCCATCTTTTTGCGATAGTTGAATCGTCTCCCCAATTCCAAGTTGGCCCGCTTGGATCACTAGGATCTCGTCCACGCCCCCAGCCGATGAGGGTACCAGTGGTGTATTGCGTTGATGTATTCCACCAATTGTTGCCTGTTTCGTACGGAATGTCCTGATTGCCAGTGTACAGCTCTATCTCCGGCAATCCCGGATCCGTCATCAATTTAATTATCTTCATATCGACAGATCCGAAGCTGATTGGACTAAATGAGGGATCTCTTTGGTAAATAGATCCATTTAGTAAAAAGTATGTGACGCCGCCGACATGATTTGCGGTGAGTATGTACTTTCCGCGTATGTGTACGGCAGTACCGTAAGAACTTGTTCCGGCTGCATTTGTTACGCGCGCAACTGCATTATAAATAGCTGTTCTGGCTGCGTCTGGCGCAGATTGGTTCGCGCTGTTATCGCCACTGTAAAGAATGATCGCACAGGCGCTTAAGTGAAGCGCCATAAAGAGAAGGAACAGTTTTAATCTGCCACATAGATTGGGGGGAATCATGCGTGGATTGTATTTAATAGAGTTACTGCCTAATCGACTATGTAAAACTTAGTTAAATAATTGTAAATCGTTATACGGGTTTCGTATGACGACTTTCCTAAGTACGGCTGCGACTTAGCGCCTCGAAGCGAGCAGGTACAGTAACCAGCCGAGACTTGAAACAAAGGCAGCTACATAAGTGTAAGCGGCAGCATCCAGAGTTTTGTTCACTCCTTCTAGCTCATCTTCTGCAACTATTCCAAGCCCTACTAACTGCGCTTTTGCGCGCTTACTTGCATCAAACTCTACAGGCAGAGTAACCAATTGAAATACGGTCAAAACAAGATAGACTCCGATGCCAATGTTGAGAAGCAAAGGTCCAAAGCCTCCAAAGAAAAAGCCACCAAACATAACCATCGGCAGTAACTGTGAGGCAAAACTTGTAATTGGAACGAGTGCCATACGCATGTTGAGCGGGGCATATTCTTGTTTGTGCTGAATTGCATGTCCAGCTTCGTGAGCGGCTACACCGAGCGCAGCTAAGCTAGTGCCTCGGTAATTGTCGTGGCTAAGGGCGAGGCGCCGGCGAGTCGGGTCGTAATGATCGGTTAGCGTGCCTTGGCACTCGACAATCTCCACATCATTAATTCCGGCGCTTTGCATCACAGCTTGCGCAGCCTCTACTCCAGTGATGCGTCCTCGTGAGGGCACCTTGCTGTATTTGCCATACGCGCTTTTAACTTTCATCTGCGCCCATAGGCCGACGATGAGTGGAACAATAATAAGTAATAAAAAGTTCATAATTTATTTATAGATTAGTAAGAGTGTAGAGAGCAACATTAGTTCCAACTCAATTTTTGCGACTTAAAAAGTGCAAATAAAGAAGCTTGGAACAAAACGATAACTTTGAGACTCTTACAGTATTAACACTATGAAAAAATCAACCATCTCTCTTACTTTACTAGCTGCTGCAGCGCTCTTCTTTGTTGCGACTCGAACTTCAGTCGGCTTAACCGATGCCGCCACAAGCGGCGAACAGGGCGATTCCACGCATGGAGCTTGGGAGCTTAATTTCGAGCAAGCGCTGGCACGAGCAAAGGCAGAAAATAAACCAATGCTACTTGATTTTACAGGTTCTGATTGGTGTGGTTGGTGCATTCGTTTGGACAAGGAAGTCTTTAGTCAGCCGGAATTTAAGGCCTACGCGGCAGATTCTCTAGTGCTTGTGGAGCTTGATTTTCCTAGAGGGAAGGAGCAAAGCGCAGAAATTAAGGCACAAAACAAAGCACTCGCCAAAAAGTACTCCATTCGTGGTTACCCCACCATTGTATTACTAACTGCAGAAGGTGAATTAATTGAGCGTACCGGTTACCAGCGAGGTGGCGCGGCAAACTATGTAGCCCACATTAAAGAGATACTCGCAGGAGGCTAATGAAGGCCGTATTGCCAGTCTTCAGATTGGCGTAGCTGACTGGGTACGTGCCCAGTTTCTCGAAGTTCGCGCAGACATAAGGACAAGTTACGCTTCGCAAGTCGTCTACCTTCCGAGTCTATCATCAGGGGAGTATGATAGAATGCCGGTGGGGCAAGTTGTAATGCTTCGTAGACTAGTAATTGACGAGCAGTGGAGATAAGTAGGTCTTCGCCGCGCACTACTTCCGTAATTCTCATAGCAGCATCATCCACTACGACTGCTAGTTCATAAGCAGGCACTCCGTCTTTGCGCCAAACTAAGAAATCGCCAAAATCTTTTAAGCAGTCGAATTTACAAGGACCTAGGCGTCCATCATTAAAACTTATGGTGCGGTTTGCAGGTACTCTAAACCGCCAATTTTTTGCTCCAGGATGAGCGGCATCCTTGCCAGTGCCAATCGGGGGACGCCAATTTTCTGGGTAGATCGGTTCGAGCGCAGCAGCATCTTCTGCGTGTGGAGCTTGCCCTGCGTGTGCTACATCTTTTCGCGACTTTTCACATGGGTAGATAGCGCCTGTATTTTTTAGTTGTTCCCAAGCCGATTGATACATTCTAGTGCGCTGGCTTTGTGAGTAGGGGCCAAATGCACCACCTTTTTTGTCGCCTTCACCCTCATCCCAATCAATCCCAAACCAGCGCAGATCGTCTACCGCACTTTCTGCGTACGCTAGTTTGCAGCGCAGCGTATCAAGATCTTCATTACGATAGATAAGTTGCCCGTCCGCTTGCTGGGCGCGCTGCATAGCGATCCAAAAGGTGCGCGCGTGACCGAGGTGTAGATAACCGGTGGGCGTCGGCGCCATACGACCTCGATAGGAAGAACTCATAGAAGTACTTAATCAAATCACCAAGGACGACGCAAGCCATGCTTCATAGCTCAAGGAACCTGATTGAAGGGATCGCAAGAGTCGCTCTTTCTCCTTGATTCTCAGCTAAATACGACCACAGTGGGCGACTTCTTATTTGGACCCGGGTAATAAAAAGGCCGGGCTTTTTATCTTCCTGGCAAATTATGACATTTCAAGAACTGGGCCTTGCGCCTTCTTTACTCGAAGCAATTGATGCTTCCGGATACACCGAGCCGACTCCGATTCAAGCGGGCGCGATTCCACATATTCTTAGCGGTCGTGATGTGATCGGTTCTGCTCAAACAGGCACCGGCAAGACAGCTGCCTTCGCGCTACCCGCACTACATATATTGGACGGGCATAGAAAAGGGGCAGCGCCACGTTGCCTAGTTCTTGGCCCCACTCGAGAACTTGCTGCGCAAGTCGAAGGGCAATTTAAAAAGTATGGACAAAGCTCAGCGCCAAAGTGCTGCCTTATTCATGGTGGCGTAGGCTATGGCAAGCAGCGCGATGAACTCGCGGCAGGTGCAGATGTCGTGATTGCGACTCCGGGTCGCTTGCTCGACCATGTACAGCAAAAGACCATGAGCTTAGACTCCATCGAGCTACTAATTTTAGACGAAGTCGATCGGATGCTAGACATGGGCTTCATCGATGACGTGAAGCGTATTATTCGCAGCTGCCGTAACAAGAAGCGCCAGACACTACTTTTTTCTGCCACTGTATCAGAAGATATTAAGCGACTTATCAAGGGCAGCCTTCGAGACCCTGTTGAGGTGGCTATTAGTATCAAAATATCGCCCGCGGAGACCGTGAAGCACGAAGTCTATCCGGTTGGGGCAATGCAAAAGTTTGATCTTTTGATCGCGCTCATCGATCAAATGGAAATTGACAGTATGATTATCTTTTGCCGCATGAAAGTCGGAGCCGACCGTATCACTCGATGGCTACAAGAGCGCGGGCTAAGCTGCGGAGCGATGCATTCGAATTTGCCGCAAAAAGCGCGCACCAAGGCATTGGAGCAGTTTAAAGATGGGAAAATTAAAATTTTAGTGGCTACCGATATTGCCTCACGCGGACTGGATATCGCTAATGTCACGCATGTCATTAATTATGATGTTCCCGAGCACCCAGAGGATTATGTTCACCGTATTGGGCGTACAGGCCGCGCACAGCGGGAAGGGGACGCAGCTACAATTGTGGCTCCAGATGAGCAAAGTAAACTAGACGCGATCGAGCGATTTATTGAGCAGCAAATCCCGCAGCGCAAATTAGAGAGCTTTAATTATTTTCATGAGCCAATTATTCGCGCAGCAGAAGATGCGAAGCCGAAGCGCCGCCGGCGTAATTCAGCGAGTAGTAAGTTTGGCCGCCGCCGTTAAAATTTTTACTTTTTAAAAAAAGTCATTTTTTTAAGAGTCGATTTAAAAGCTTGGTTACCAAATCGCGTCTAAGCTTATAGTTATTTGTCATGAATCTAATTCTTTTTGAAAAGCAGTTTGATTTAATATGTATTGAAAAAAACGATACGCGAGCGCTGCACATTCGTAAAGTCTTACGCGCAGAGTTAGGAGCGCTTATTTGTATAGGATTTGTGAATGGTCCAAGAGGCCAAGCAGAAGTGACGCAGTTAGGTGAAGATGGCTCGGTAACCCTTAAGCTTGTATCCACTGAGCCTGCCCCTAAGCCACTACCGATTACCTTACTTATTGGTCTGCCTAGGCCCCACACTGCGAAGCGTATACTTTTTGAAGCGGCAAGTCTCGGGGTCGCACGCGTCCAGTTTTTTGAGGCGGAGCGTGGGGAGCCTTCGTATGCAAGCAGCCGCTTGTGGCAAGACAATGCATGGCGCGAGCGTCTGTGGCTTGGGGCGGAGCAGTCCTTTGGCACGCACTTACCAGAAGTTGTTATGTATCCGGATTTACAGACCGCGCTTAGCGAGCTTTTTGAAATACCTATTCGCGTCGCACTCGATAATTATGAAGCGAGTGGATCACTTGGGGCGATTTTATTACAGGACGGGCAGGTCGGTCCGGATGCGAAGACGTGTGCTTTAGCGCTTGGAGCGGAGCGTGGATGGTCCCCAAACGAGCGCGATTGCCTGCGCCAAAATAGTTGGCAACTCGCGCATATTGGCGAGCAGGTATTACGCGTCGAGACAGCTGTCGTTAGCGCTGTAGCAATTGCTGCCGATCGCTTAGGCCTACATTCCAGATAGGCGATTATTTTTGCTGCGCTGCCTATTTAGTAGACAAACATTAGGTCAGTTATTTTCAGACACAAAAAAGGCCGCGAGGTGAATCACCCCGCGGCCTGAAAAACAAACAAGTAATGTATACTATTACTTAAAAGCGACCTGTCAGAGCAAGGCGCGCATTGAGTGGTGCTCCCACTGTAATTTGATGTGTGGAGTGAGCATTCGGGAAGTAGAGCTCATCTGTTACATTCTCAATATTAAGCTGTAGGCTTAAGTCGTCAGATATCTTGTAGTAGGCAGCAGCATCTACACGTGTATAAGATGGTAGTACAACTTCGTTGTTATTTGTGGCAAAGCTATCGCTAGAGTGAGTAATACCAACTGCCAGTGCCAGCTTTTCAGATAGTACGAATTTGTTCCATATAGAGAAGGTCTCTTCAGGAAGCTCGCGAGGGGTAAGAGCTTGATCAACTTGCTTGCCGTCCAGTTGGCTATAGCCAGCGGATATGAACCAATTGTCTGCCAACTTACCTAGTAGCTGTAGTTCAAAGCCAGTGACTTCAGTAGAAATATCAACTACTTGTCCGGCGTTGTTATCGTCAGGTTCAGGCGAAGTTTTCTCAAGTTCAAAAATAGCAGCTGTTAGACTAAGATTATTGCTCAAGTCCCATTTAACCCCTACTTCCCTATTTTGGAATGTATTCGGGTCTAGGTTAGAGATATCATCTCCAGCGTACTGTTCTCCGCTCTTCGGCTGAATCGCTTCGCTCATACTTGCATATAGGGACAAATTATTCTCTACTTTATATACGAGTCCTAGGCGGGGTGACAGCTCTGTATGACTGCTGCTTGCAGTAGTTGTGCCAGTAACAGTCTGATCAATTTCGTCCAAGCGAACTCCAAGTATGGCAGTTAGCTTATCGGATACTTCTATCTCATCTTGAAGATAGATAGAGAATACCGAAACGTCAGCAGAAGTGTCATCAGCATTATTAACGTCGAATCTATTGGTAGTCGCTACATCTAAGCTATTCGTGCCGACGCCGTTTGAGATATCAATAGGACGTGCTGCATTGAAACTTTCTTTGTCTGTTCCTTCTAGCTTTTGAATCTGATCAATACCGCCAAGATCATTAATTTCAGTGTCAGTAAGGCCTGGATTCAGCGCTCTTAAAGCATCATTTTCGGCTTCAGTAACAATGTTACGGGCATTAGTTGTGTCAAAAAATGTATTCCAGCGATCGTTATCATTACTGGTTTTAATTACTTCTACACCAGCAATAAGTTTGTGGAGTAAGCCACCAATTTCTTTTTCGCCGATTAAATCATAGCTGATTATTGTACTATCGCGCTGAGTGGTGTCTTTGTAGCCATCGAGAGTTACCTCATCTTCATCAGAGTCATATCCAGATGCATAAAGATTTTGGTAGAGCTTATCAAAGTCGTTATGTGTTAGATTTAAGCGACCTTTTAATGTGTCGGAGAAACTATTTTCTAGACTTGCCTTTATGATGTGAGCTTCGAGTTCGGAGTAGTTTTGCTCGTCATCGCCGAATACAATATCTTTCAGTGCTTCAACTGGACGCCCGTCAGTACCTGTTGGGATACCGCGATCAATAAAGCGTTTGGTATCCAAGTACTCATAGGAAACATCGAGTGTAGCTGTATCGCTGAGGAGGAATTTCGCTGTTGGGTTAATACCAACTTCGTCTGCGTAGAAGAAGTCACGATCACCCTCGAGGTCATTCTTGAATACATTGATACGAACGGCAGTCGTTTCATCGACAGCGATGTTTTTATCAAACTGAGCCGAAGTACTGCCGAATGAATCAACCGATACTTTGTACTCGTTAAAATTGTCACCAATTACGCCTTTTTTCATAACGCGATTAAGGACACCACCTGTGCCGCCACGTCCGAAGAACAGCCCGTTAGCACCACGAAGAATCTCGACGCGGTCTACATTGTAGAGTGGGCGGTAGTATTGCACATCATCACGTACACCATCGACAAAGAAGTCTGCAGTAGAGCGAACGCCGCGGAAAACAACGGCGTCACGGTGACCTTCACCTTGAGAGTTGTTTACACCAGGCGTGTAGTCAATGATGTCACCGATGCTGTCAAATCCTTGTTGGGAAATTTGGTCAGCTGTCAAAATCGATAAGCTTTGCGGGACGTCAATAATAGGCGTCGGAGTTTTTAGTGCGTTCACCTCATCGGTGTAGAGCACTTTACCGGTTACGACATAGTCATCTAATTCATAGACTTCATCGTCACCGTAAGATAAGACTGGTAGTGCTAAGCTTGATGCTAATAGCACGGCAGTTAGTTTATTTGTAGTTTGTTGCTTCATGTTGTTGATTTCTTTTATAACGATAACAATACCCATACTACTACAAATGATGGTTTATTTCTGCCCCTAAGCGGAGTAAAAAGACTCAATTTGCACCTCTTTCTTGCCCTAATTTATAAACATGTAATTAATTTAGCATTGGTAATCCTTAAAATATCTTAACTACATGAAATTAGTCCTATCTGTATGCTTCATCTCTATTCTTTGCTTAAGCAGTTTCGCTCAAGGAGCTGAATTAACAGTTTACAGTTTTCGGCATTATGAGTCCGACACCCAGCTTTTTAAGCGCTTTACTGAAAAAACGGGTATAGTCGTCCATCTGGTGAAGAGTAAGGCGGATACCCTTCTAGAGCGGCTTAAAGCGGAGGGCTCCAAGACTCGAGCGGACGTCTTAATCACTTCGGATGCGGGCAGACTGCACAAGGCTCGTGCGGCAGGTCTTTTGCAGCCAGCGCAGTCCGAACAATTGAACTCTCGAATACCAGCACACCTGCGTGACCCAGAGGGCTACTGGTACGGCTTTACCTTGCGAGCAAGAGTTCTTGTTTACGCGAAGGACAGAGTGTCTCCCGAAGAGCTAAACTCGTACGAGTCATTATCCAATGAAAAATGGCGGGGTCGAGTCTTAGCGCGCTCTTCGTCTAACATATATAATCAATCGTTACTTGCCTCTATTATTGCAAGTAACGGTGAAAAAAGTGCATTTGAGTGGGCAAAAGCCCTTCGCAGTAATATGGCGCGCTCCCCTCAGGGCAGTGACCGTGAC
>MDSV01017092.1_pt1 | contig 13780 bp, 15 predicted proteins | sample 810851 | NCBI WGS metagenome assembly MDSV01 (sample SAMN05326640, study PRJNA326480) | marine metagenome | isolation source: seawater | place: Atlantic Ocean: North East | collected 2012 | reverse complement strand
TGTAGCTGACCAGTACTAATAGCTCAATTGGCTTGATTTATGCACTGAAAAAAATTTTTAAAAGATAAAGATTTTATAAATTATTCCTTACAAATATCAAAATTTAAAAATATCTGTTAAAACAGTTTTTGTTTTCATATTAAATTTTCTTTAACATTGTTTACGCATATTATAGTTTAATGTTTAATATCAAAAAAAAGAAATATATATGAAAGCAGTTATCCTGGCAGGTGGCTATGGTACTAGGTTAAGTGAAGAAACAGATATAAAACCAAAACCATTAGTTGAAATAGGCGGTAAACCTATTTTATGGCATATTCTTAAACATTTGAATTATTACGGAATTAATCATTTTTATATACTCTGTGGTTATAAAGGATATTTAATTAAAGAATATTTTTACAATTACGCATTACATAACTCAGACTTAGAAATAGATTGTCAAAAAGGAGAAGTAAATATCCTAAAAAAAGATATAGAAAATTGGAAAATTACACTTATTGATACTGGTGTTGATACGATGACTGGAGGGCGATTATTAAAAGCAAAAGATTATTTAAAAAAAGAAAAAGATTTTATATTTACGTATGGGGATGGACTATCAGATGTTAATATTAAAAAACTTATAAAGTTCCATAAAAATCATAAGAAAATAGCTTCGGTTACATCTGTTTTACCCCCAGGAAGGTTTGGATCACTCTCAATAAATAAAAATGAAAAAGTTGTAGAATTTGACGAAAAGCCCAAAGGAGATGGAGGGTATATTAATGGAGGATATTTCGTTCTTAAAAATAATATATTTAATTACATTAAAGATAACGAAACTATATGGGAGCAAGAACCTTTAAGAAAACTTACAAAAGATGGAGAATTACATGCTTTTAAACACAGAGGTTTCTGGCAAGCAATGGATACTTTAAGTGAAAAAAAACTACTAAACAAACTTTGGGAAACAAAAAAAGCCGCTTGGAAAGTTTGGAAATGAGTTATCTGATAACCGGTAATTTAGGCTACGTTGGGCCTGTTTTATCAGAATATTTAAAAAAAAAATATCCAGAAAAAAAAATTATTGGCTATGATCTTGGTTTATTTGCTAATTTAATTAGAGGAGTAAATTATAACCCTGATTTATTTTTGGATATTCAGTATATTGCAGATGTAAGAGCTTTTGATGAAAATATTTTAAAAGATGTTGATCATGTAATACATTTGGCAGCAATTTCTAACGACCCTATAGGAAATAAATTTGAGAAAATTACTGACGAAATTAATTTTAAAGCAAGCTTAGATATTTTAAAAAAATCAGTAAAAATGAAAGTAAAAACATTTACTTTTGCATCTAGTTGTAGCGTTTATGGAGAAGGATATTCCCATCCTAGATCTGAAAGTGATGAGGTGATGCCTCTAACAGCATATGCAAAATCAAAAATTGATTTTGAAAAAGAATCTCAAAATATTGCATTAGGACAGACTACCCTAACATCTTTAAGATTTGCAACAGCCTGCGGTTTTTCACCCAGGGTTAGACTAGATTTAGTGTTAAATGATTTTGTAGCAAGTGCTCTAAAAAATAAAAAAATAGAAATACTCAGTGATGGCAGTCCTTTTAGACCACTAATTCATGTTAAAGATATGGCTAAAGCCATTGATTGGAGTACTTCTAGAGTAAATGTGAATAAAGACCAAAATCTTTTCATCAATGTTGGATCTGATCAATGGAATTATCAAATTAAAGATTTAGCAGAAAAAACATCTAAAAAGATTTCAGGTTGTGCATTGTCAATAAATAAAAATGCTTCTCCAGATAAAAGATCTTACAAAGTAGATTTTAGCAAATATGATAATTTGGCAAAGGATTATAGATGTACCATATCATTAGATGAAGCCATAGATGGTTTAGTATTTGGACTTAAAAATTGTGCTGATTTAGCTAAAAATTTTAGAGAAACAGATTATATGAGATTAAATTGTTTGAATAATTTAATCAACATGTCCGTGATTGATAACAATTTAAATTTAAAGATATGAAAATTAAAATTAAAAATCATCCAGTAATTAAAGATATAAAAATACTAAACTTTTCTAAATTTGAGGATGAAAGAGGATTTTTTACAAGAAAATATTGTGAGATACAATTAAGCCCTTTAAATTTTAAAATTAAGCAAATTAATTATTCCAAAAATAACAAAAAAGGAACCATAAGAGGTTTGCATTTTTTAAAATATCCATCAAAGGAAAAAAAAATAGTAACGTGTTTATCTGGAGAAGTTTTTGATGTAATTGTAGATGTAAGAAGAAATTCTAAAACTTATAAAAAATTTATTACTATCAAATTAAGTGAGGAAAATTCTTTAGGAGTATACATCCCCAATGGATTTGCTCATGGTTTTCAAACTTTGAAAAATAAAACGAATTTACTTTATTTCCATTCTACTTTTTACGATAAAAATTTAGATAGTGGAATTAATCCTTTAGATAAAAATTTAAATATAACTTGGCCTTTAAAAATAAATTCTATTAGTGAAAAAGATAGAAATTTATCATTTATAAGTAGCAAGTATTTTTAATTTATGAATTGTAGATTTTGTCAAAATAATTTGAAAATAGAATTTCTCAACCTCGGAACTATGGCTCCAGCAAATTCTTATGTTTCTAAAGAAAATTTAAAAAAAAAACAAAAAGAATATCCTCTCAGAATTATGGTGTGTGAAAACTGTTGGCTTGTGCAAACAGAAGATTTTGCCGATAAAGAGGAATTTTTTAGTAGCACCTATGCTTACTTCTCTAGCACTTCTAAAAGTTGGCTTGATCATGCAAAAAAATATGTAGAAAAAATTACAAAATTAGAAAATTTAGGAAAAAATAGTTTTGTAATAGAGGTAGCTTCAAATGACGGTTATTTATTAAAAAATTTTTTATATAAAAATATTCCTTGCTTAGGAATTGAGCCAACTCTAAGTACAGCAAAAAAAGCTGAGGAAATTGGAATAAGTAACGAAAAAATATTTCTTAATAAAGTGAATGCTCACAAATTACTTGATAAGTATAATAAAGCAGATTTAATTATAGGAAATAATGTGTATGCGCATGTGCCTGATATAAATGACTTTACATCTTCTTTAGAAATTTTATTAAAAGATGATGGCATAATTACACTTGAATTCCCCCATTTATTAAATTTATTAAAATTTAATCAATTTGATACAATATACCATGAACATTTCTCATATTTATCACTGAGTGTTGTAAAAAAAATTTTTGAGAAACATAATTTAAAAATATTTAACGTTGAAGAACTAAAAACTCATGGAGGAAGTATTCGCGTATTTGGATGTAAAATAGACTCAAACAGAAAAGTTTCAGAAAATGTAGATGAATTATTAAAGAAAGAAGCTCTTTTTAATTTGGAAACTATAAAAATTTACGAGGATTTTAAATCAAAAGTTGAAAATATTAAAAATAAAATGAGCTTAGTCTTAAAAAAAATTAAATCAGAAAAGAAAAAAATATTTGCATATGGTGCAGCTGCAAAAGGCAACACTCTTTTAAACTATTGTGGTATCAAAAGTAATATAATTGAGGCTGTTGTTGATTTAGCACCATCCAAACAAAATAAATTTATGCCAACTAGTTTGATTCCAATTTATCATCCAAGTTATTTAAAAGATAATAAAATTGATTATTTATTAATATTGCCATGGAATTTAAAAGAAGAAATTATGAGACAAAATAATTTTTTAAAAGAAAGTGGAACAAAATTTATAATTCCCATTCCAGATGTCGAAATTATATAAAAAAATTAATTTACTAATTACTGGTGGAACAGGATTTCTTGGAAAAAATATTTTAGAAAAAATTGATAAAAGCAAATATAATATAACATTAATAACTAGAAAAAAAGTTGAAGGCTATAAATGCATTGTTGTAAAAGATCTTTTTAGTCTTAGCGTTAATAATTACCTTAAAATATTAAAAAAAAATCAAATAGTTTTACATTTGGCTTGGTTTACAAAACCAGGTTATTATTTTGGCTCTTATAAAAATCTTAAGTGTTTGAATGGAAGTATTCGTTTGGCTAGTGCATGTAAAATAAAAAAAGTAAAAAAATTTATAGGTATTGGAACTTGCCTCGAATATGCAAATAAAAGTCGAAGACTGAAGACAAGTGATATTACTCAAATAAATTCAGTCTATTCTGGAACAAAAATAATACTTTATAATTATTGTAAGGATCTATTTAAAAAGTCAAAAACAAGCTTTCTGTGGTGCAGGATTTTTTACCTTTACGGCAAAGGAGAGCCAAAAGAAAAATTAGTTTCATATGTTTTATCTAAAATTTCAAAAAATAGACCAGCTAATTTATCAAAAGGCTCACAAATTAAAGATTTTATAAATGTAGAAGATGCCTCCAACCAAATTATTAAAGTTATAAATAATGATAATTATGTTGGGGCATTAAATATTTGCTCGGGCAAAGGAGTGAGTGTAAAAAAATTTATTACTGGCATAGCAAAAAAAATCAAAAAAGAAAAATATTTATTTTTTAATAATAAAAAATTAAATACAGTTGACCCAAGTTATATTGTTGGAACCAAAAGTATAAAATAATTAAATATGGTAATTGTAGTATTACGTTAAATAAAGTATTAAGTTTTATGAACTTTTCTGAACTCACCATTGTCTGTGTAACTTATGGTAGACCTAAATATGTAGGTAGACTGATTGAATATTGGCAAGCCTACTTTGATGATGCAACTATTTATATTTTAGATGGCAGCGAAAAAAAGTTAGATGATAAATATCTCAATAAAATTTATTCAAAAAATATTAATTATATTCATATGCAAAATAGTAGTATCTGGAAAAGATATATTTATATTAAAGAAATTCTTAAAACCAAGTATTTTCATATGGTTGCTGATGACGAAATTTTTGTAAAATCAGGAATAAATTCTTGTTTAGAGTTTTTAGAAAGCAATTCAAATTATTCTGCATGTTGTGGAAAAATGATTTTATTTACTCCATTATTAAAAAAAGAAGTTTTTGCGTTTTCACCATATAAACTTTACAGTAATGATAATTCAATTGGAAAAGAAAGAGTTAAGACTTGGTTAGTTGATACTCAACCAAATACAATTTATTCAATTATAAGATCTGAAAACCTTTTAAAAATATTAAACGAAATTTCAAAATTTGATGAAAATACATTTTCAAAACCAGAAGTTTTTCATGAAGATTTAGTAGAGTGTGGACTTGCTTTTCAAGGAAAAACAAAAATAATTAATGATTTAATGTGGTTAAGATCAGTAGAAAATGAAAGTATTAGACTAGCAGATGATAAAACTGAGCCTGAAGTTGCTCTTTTTGATAATGAACAAAAAAGTAAAAAAATATTTTTTGATAATTTTATTGAAAGTTATCTTGCAAACTTGGTAACAAAAGTTGATAACTTAGATACATTCGATTTTAAAAATTTTTATTATAAAAGACTCGAAATGATGAGGAAACATAGAAATAGTCATTTTTATTTAGATATATTCAAATTAAGTTTTATAAAAAGAAGGTTATTTTTAATTATACCAAAATTTATAAAAAAAAAATTAAGATATTATTTAAGATTAAATGGACCGGAAATGATTGAGTTTTTAGAAAATAATAATGAAAATATAAAATTTGATAAAAATGAAGTTTTAGACATAAAAAAATTTATTTTAAATTTTTATAATAATGAGTTTTACAAATAAAGTGTTTTACTAACTAAGGAGATTAAACCTAATGTATGATAAAAAATTTGAAATTGAGAGAAACAATATATTAAAAAAAAACTCATCATCAAAAAAATTTCTAAGGATAACCAAAAAATTTAATATTGAAGCATCATTAAATCAATATACCTATACTTTTAATTGGCTGGGTGTTCCTATAATACAATATCCGCAGGATATTATTTTAATGCAAGAATTATTATTTGAAGTAAAACCAGATCTAATAATTGAAACTGGAGTAGCTAGATCTGGATCTTTAATTTTTTATAGTTCAATATTATCTTTAATACATAAAAAATATAAAGTTATCGGAGTTGATATTGATATAAGAAAGCATGCAAGGAAAGTTTTAAAAGAGCATAAATATTCAAAAAATATTAAGACCTTTGAAGGTTCTTCTAATGATAAAAAGATTCTTAATCAAATTTCAAAATTATCAAAAAATTATAAAAAAATCCTTGTAAGTCTAGACTCGGATCATACACACCCACATGTTTTGGAAGAACTCAAAAATTATAGTAAATTTGTATCTAAAAACTCATATATTGTAGTTTTTGATACAACCCAAGGTACCTTTGATAAAAAAAATATGAATAAAATGAAAAAAGTATATAAATATAGGCCGTGGGGTACAAATTCTAATCCTCTTACAGCAGTTAAAGAATTTTTAAAAAGTAATAAAAATTTTGTTGTCAATAATCAACCATTTAAAAAAGCTTTAGTTTCAAATTGTTATTCAGGTTTTTTAAAAAAAATAAAGTAAAATTTTACGTAAGAATTATAAATCAAGTTTGTAATTTAAATTTTATAGATTAATAATAAGTTTATAATGAGTATGGTAATAGTTGTAACAGGTGGATCCAAAGGTATAGGAAAGACAATTTTATCCTATTTTTCAAAAAATAAATCAATAAGAGCAATAAATATTTCTAGATCAAAGTGTAATTTAAAAAATATAGAGAATTATAAATGTGATGTAAGTTCATATGAGCAGGTAGTAAAAACCTTTAAAAAAATAAAAAAGGTTGACTGTTTAATTAATAATGCTGGTATAGCAAAAGCTTCTGAAAACAATTATATTAAAAATTTCGAAAGAATTGTAAGTGTTAATTTAAATTCTGTTTTATATTGCAGCCACGAGGCTTATAAAAAATTTCCAAAAAAAGGTGGTTCAATAATTAATATTTCAAGTATTAATGCTTACATGGGTTTTCCGTCAAATCCTGGGTACGTTAGTTCAAAAGGAGGGATTTTGTCTTTGACAAAAGCTTTGGCTTTGGATTATTCCAAAAAGAAAATTAGAGTAAACTCAATTTCACCAGGTTATATTAAAACAGACATGACATTAAACAGTTATAAAAATATAAAAGAAAGTAAAAAAAGAATTTCAAGAACTATTTCTAATAGATGGGGCAAACCAACCGATTTAATTGGAATTATTGAATTACTCTCGTCTGAAAAATCTAGTTATATTAATGGACAAGATTTTGTTGTAGATGGAGGGTGGATTTCTAAAGGTCTATGAAAAGATTTAATCTAGGTTTCATGCAAGGTAGACTGGTTGATTCAGAAAAAAAGGGAAGGATACAGTTCTTTCCAGCAAATAATTGGGTAAAAGAAATTAAAATTGCTCATAATCTAGGATTTCAATTTATGGAGTGGACAATTGATGACGATAATTTAAGTAAAAATCCGATTTACAATGGTAATATAAAAAATCTTAAAAAAATTTTGACTAAGTATAAATTCAAAATACCTTCAATAACATTAGATTATTTTATGCAAAAGCCTTTTTTTAAAGCAAATTTAAAAAATAGAAAAATTATAATTAATAATTTGGAAAAAATATTTAAAAATGGAAGAAAAATTGGAATTAAAAAATATATAATTCCATTAGTGGACAATAGTAGTATTGAAAACATAATTGAAGAAAATGATTTAATTATACAACTTAAAAAAATAAGCAGAAAGTTCAATACAGCCCAATTCTTATTTGAAAGTGATTATAAGCCGAATAAATTACTAAATTTTATAAAAAAATTTAAAAGTAAAAAATTTGGTATAAATTATGACACAGGAAATAGTGCATCCTTAGACTATGATTTTTCTGAAGAAAAAGTTTATTTTAAATATGTCAAAAATATTCACATCAAAGATAGAAAAAAAAAATCTACAACCGTAAGATTAGGGCAAGGAAATTGGAATTACAAAAAATTTTTTAACTTTGTAAGAAAAAAAAAATATTCAGGAAATTTTATATTGCAAACTGCCAGAAGCAATAAAAAAAAACATATTGAAGAAATTCTTATAAACAAAAATTTTTTTGAAAAACATTATTTTGAATGAAAAAAAATATTATAATTTCAGGTGCCTCTAAAAATTTAGGCTTATATTTGGGAAAATTTTTTTTAAAAAAAAAATATAATATTATAAATATATCTAGAAACTCAAAACAAAACAAAGAGTTTCATAATTTTAATTGTGACCTAGCAAAAGAGGAAGAAGTTTTAATTACATTAAAAAAAATTCAAAAAAAATTCAAAAATATAGATTTATTAATTTTATGTGCTGGAAATAGCAAAAAAACTTTTAAAAGTTTTGAGAGTTCTATTGATTTTAAAAAATCTTTTGATGATAATTTTTTTAGTATGACTAATTTAATTTCCTCATATACAAAAATATATAAATTTAGATCAACAAAAATTATAGGAATTTCATCTATTGCTGGTTTGAACGTAACAAAAGCACCAATTACTTATTCAGTTGCAAAATCTGCAATTAATTTTTACGCTAAATATAAAGCGAAAGAACTAGCAAAATTTAAAATTAGTTTAAATATCATTTCTCCAGGTAATATTTTGCAGCCCAATAATAATTGGGATAGAAAAATTAAAAATAATAAAATGAAAACTTTAAGATATATATCTAAAAATGTACCTATGAATAGTTTTTGTAAACCATTAGAAATTGCCGAAACTATAAATTTTATATTAAATACAAAAAATAATTTTATTACGGGTAGCAATTTTGTTATTGATGGTGGAGAAACATTATGATTAAAACTATACTGATTACAGGAGCAGCAGGTTTTTTGGGCTCAAATTTTAGCGTTCACCTATCAAAAAAAAATTATGAAGTAGTTTGTTTAGATAAAAATTACAAGAAGCTAAAAGATCTAAATAAAAAAAATTTAATTAAAATTTGTGCCGATATTACAAAAGAAAATGATGTAAAAAAAGTTTATAAAAGATTAAGAAAAAAAAATATTTATGCAATAATCAATAATGCGGCAATAGATGCAGTACCAAAAAAAACTAGTCTTAAAAATTTAAAATACCCAGAACTTAGTAGCTGGGATAAAGAAATGAAGGTTAGCATCTTGGGCTCTTTTTTAATGATAAAATATTTTGGTGAAGAAATGTGTAAGAAAAAAAAAGGATCCATTATTAATATTGGTTCAGATTTATCTTTTATAGCACCAAACCAAAAAATATATAAATCTGCGTATCCAAATTATATAAAGCCCCCAACTTATTCTGTAGTTAAGCATGGACTACTTGGTTTAACAAAATTTTATGCAAGTTTATTTGCTAATAAAAACGTAAGAGTAAATATGATTTCTCCAGGACCAATAAAAAATTCACAAAATCAAAAATTAATTAATGAAATTAAAAAAGTTACTCCAATGAATAGGCTGGCTGTTTATGATGATTTATTTGGTTTATTAGAGTTTTTAATCAATGATCACTCAAAATTTATTACTGGTCAAAATATTTTTGTTGATGGTGGTAGGACAATTATTTAATTTTTTTAAAAGTTATTCGAAAGTGATTACTTAAATTAAATTTATCTAGGATGGGCTGAATTAGATTTATAAATTCTTTAAATTTCTTAGTATATTCAAATTTATCTTGGAACTCTTTTAATAACATATAATCCATAACATCAAATCCGTAAGTTTCAATTTTCGTAATTTTAAAACCACTCTTCTGAGCTAAATATTTAAGAGACTTTTCATTAAAAAAACATAAGTGCTCGAAGGGTAACATTGTATTTTGGTTTGATCCCATCAATGCATATGAAAAAGAATGTATATTTGGAGTATATGCAACACAAAAACCATTTTTTTTTAATTTTTTATTAATAGTTTTAAAATATGCACATGGATCTTTTAGATGTTCTAAAACATCAAATAAAGTTATCAAATTATAGTAATTATTTTTTTCATTTTCTAATTTGTCTGAAGTTACATTTAATTTTAATTTAGATTTACAATATTCAGTAATATTTTTTGAAGGCTCAATTCCTTTCGCATAAATTTTTTTCGATTTTAAATAATTGATAAAATAACCAAAGCCACAACCTAAATCTAATATTTTATCTTTTGTATTAAGCCCAAGTCTCTTGATACAATAATCGTATCTTTCTTTTCCAAATTTTTTCTTTCTATATTGATAATTTTTAAAAATTGCTTCAAAAGCTTTTTTTGTATAAATTTTATCATTGTACACTGACTCTATAAATTTACTTTCATTTTTAAAATTTATATTTGGAGAAACAGCGTTACATTTAGAACAGCTTATTAATTCATACTTCTGTTTCCATGTCAAAAAAGTTTTACCTTTTTTACTTCCACAAAGATTACATTTAAATGATTTTTTTGTTTTAATTCTAATTTTTTGGGCTTTATAAATTTTCTTTCTGTAATTAAATATTTCCTCAAAAAATTTTTTTCCTCTAAGTTTATGTGGATCAATATTAAATATTCTTAATTTATTTTTATCAATAAAATTTGGATAATATTCGTTCATTTATTAAATTTTTTAATTTTTTTTGATGATAGTAGCGAATGAACAATAAACAAATCCTCTAAATCATCAACTTGAAAAGATTTTGTTTTATTTTGTATAAATTGACCAATAACTCCAAACAATCTATTTTTATGTTTTTTAAATTTATCTTTGTTAAAAATATAAAAAGACCCATTTTCTAAATATTTTGTAGAAATTTCTTGTCTTCGTTTTCTATTATTTTGATCATACAATGGAATTAACTTTTTTTTTTGTGTCCAAACAAAGTAATCTTTTATAGGAGTTGTTGATAATAATGAGTCAAATTTTTCCCTTTCAAACTTTAATAATGCTTTGTCTAAATCTAAAGAACTTTTGATTGGTGATGTTGGTTGCATTCCAACTACATTATCAAAGACAAATTGTTTTTCTATATGTTTAACGGCATGTAGCCAAGCAACCTCGGAAGAAGCATTATCATTAGAAAGTCTTGAATTTCTTTTTATTATACCTGCTCCAAGTTTTGAAGCATATTTCAAAATCTTGTCAGAATCACTACTTACCCAAGTTTTAGAAATTTTTTTTGAGTTTAATGAGGCTTTTATTGACCAAAAAATTAATGGTTGACCACCAACTTTTTTTAAATTTTTATTTTTAATTCCTTTTGACCCTCCTCTAGCTAAAATAATTGAATGATTCTTCATCTAATTTAATAATTAGCCTGTTAATCTCTTAAATGAAGAGTGTTTTATACTACCATCTAAATTAATTGAATTATTTTCAATACCCAATTTGATTTTTCTAAATACCTTATCTACATTTGATAAATATTTTTTTATAATATTATCATTGTATGAATAGCATGTTGCCAAAGTAGTATTTGCTAGAAAACCAAGTTTAAGCATTTCTTGTGTAAAAAATGTAGATATTTTTAAATTTTCATCATAATTAAACTTAAATCCTGGTATCGCATTTATACCAAAAACACTAATGTCTAGATTATGTTTAGCTGATAATCTAAGCCAACCTTTTTTAATTTTTACACCAAAATTTGATATTTTTTTATTTATTTTAAATTTATTTAATTTTTTAAGAGTTTCATTTGCAGCAATAAAGCCAAGTCGGTCTGTCCACATTGTAGAACTAATAAATGTTTCCTGAGACTCGTTCATTATTTTTTTTTTACCTATTATTGCCGATATCGGATATCCATTTCCAATTGATTTGCCAAAAATAGCCATATCAGGTTCAATATTTAGTTTTAAATGGAGTCCTCCATAATTATCTTTAAATCCAGATGTAATTTCATCAAAAATTAAAATTGCTCCATTTTTTTTAGCAATACTTTTAACTTTTTGAAGAAAATTATTTTTTGGTTTTACTGCTCTCATTGGTTCCATTATAATTATACCAATATTGTGATTTTTCTTTTTAAAAATTTTTTTAAGAGAATTAATATCATTATATAAAAATGGTTTTATTGAATTGTAAAAACTTCTAGATACTCCATTAGTTTTTAAGCCAGGTAACAATTGCTTATCAAGATTTTTTTTATCATTTAAATTTGCTGCTAAATACCAATCATGCCATCCATGGTACCCACAAAAAGCAATATTTTGTTTATTGGTATAATTTCTAGCAATTCTTATAGCTACCATACACGCTTCTCCTCCAGATTTACAAAATTTTGCCATACCTGCCCATTTATGTATTTTCAAAAATCTTTTAGCTAACTCAACCTCTTCAATTGCATTTAAGGTAGTCATTGAGCCTGCGTTTAACCCTTTAGTGATAGATTTGTTTACATCAGGATCAGAATATCCCAGAACACATGCTGTGACTCCCATTCCTGCAAAATCAAAATATTTTTTATTATCTAAATCCCAAATATAACAGCCCTTTGCTTTGCTGTAATAGGTTGGCCAAATTCCAGGGAGGAAAATTTCACTTCTTTTTGATAATAATTGGTTTCCACCTGGAATTATTTTTTTTGCTTTTTTTAGAAGTTTTTGACCTTTGTTCATTATCAACTAAAATACATATATCAAATTAAAATATATACAATGATATGTTGGCTAAAAATCATTAAGATAATATCATAAATTAAAAATATAAATTTATATAATAAAATTATGCTTTAGATTATAGATCTAATAGATTATTCTTGTTATTGTTTTGATATAAATTATAACTCTCACAAATTAATAATAAAATATGGCAAATAATAAAGTATTTATAATCGCTGAAATAGGAATTAATCATAATGGCGACATGAAAATTGCAAAAAAACTAATAGACATGGCAAAAGATGTTGGTTGTGATGCAGTTAAATTTCAAAAAAGAGACCTAAATATTGTTTACTCAAAAGAAGAGCTAAATAGTGATAGGGAAAGTCCTTGGGGAAAAAAATTTATAGATCAAAAAAAAGGTTTAGAATTTGAAAAACCTGAATATGATGAGATAAATAAATATTGTAAAGATATAGATATAGAATGGTTCGCTTCGGCCTGGGATAGTAATAGCTTAAAATTTTTAGACCAATATAATCTAAAATATAATAAAATAGCTTCAGCTCTAATTACACACAAAGAATTTTTAAATGATGTTGCTAAAAGAAAAAAATATACATTTATATCAACTGGAATGTGTAACTATCAAATGATAGATGATGCAGTCGAAATATTTAAAAATAATGAATGTCCTTTTGAATTAATGCATTGTGTATCAGCGTATCCTTGTCCAGAAGAAATTTTGAATTTAAATATAATTGAAAGATTGAAACAAAAATATAATTGTAAGGTTGGCTATAGTGGACATGAGGCTGGGGTAGTGCCAAGTGTAGTTGCTACAACTTATGGAATATCAAGTTTGGAAAGGCATATAACATTAGATAGATCAATGTATGGAAGTGACCAAGCTGCATCACTTGCAGAACAAGGCTTAAGAAATTTAGTAAATTCTGTTAAAAAAGTTTCTGTTGTAAAGGGTATTTCAGATAAGCAAATATTTGACCAAGAGATATCAATTGCAAAAAAACTTAGATATTGGGAAAAAAATTAGAATTTAATATTATATTATGAGAGTTTTAGTAACAGGAGCTTGTGGATTTATAGGCTCTCATTTCGTTGAAAAGCTTATTAAAAATAAAATAGATGTTTTAGCTCTTGCTAAGTATGATTCTAGAAATCAAAGAGGTTGGCTAGATCAAATAAAGTCTAGTAGATA
>MDSV01001453.1_pt1 | contig 13780 bp, 13 predicted proteins | sample 810851 | NCBI WGS metagenome assembly MDSV01 (sample SAMN05326640, study PRJNA326480) | marine metagenome | isolation source: seawater | place: Atlantic Ocean: North East | collected 2012 | reverse complement strand
CGAGGTGCACGAATTGTGTACCATCTTTTCATCTTCCACTTATCACGTTGCTTACGTGCTGCTGCACGTGCCTTTGCACTTACTTTCTTCGCTGCCATCGGAATCATCTCGGTATGTCTTGCGGGGGCTACCCCACTTGCAAGTCGCCGACTAACCACCCCTATTTGAAGAAGACTACTGTATCGATAGATTAAATATTCGATAAAATCTCTTCGTTAAACTATTGAATGAGAATATGTGAGACCAGTTTATGGGAGTACACCACTTGACATGGCGAGTCACTGCGAGTGGTTTAGAAGATGAAATCTTGATTGCTAGAGCAATGTCGGAATTAATAGGTATTGATGAACTGGTTGAGATTGAAAAAACTACTTCCTACTATGGTTCACCAATTCACTTGATAAATGCAACTACTAAAAAAAATAAGCTGGCAATAAAATCTTTAGCCAAATTAGGAAACACAAATTTAGACATATTAATCGCTTCACTAGATGAGAGATTAGACGAAAATAACACCCTACATTTCAGAATAGGGTTAGACGAGTTAATACGGGGAGATATGGTCATCGTATCCTCTAAAGATAAATCTGTCAAAGGTCAAACTAAATTGGAAGTATATCCAGGTCAATCACCCATGGAAGAAGCAAGAAGTATTCTTAACCAAGCAAAAGTTGAAATTGTGTAGCAATAAGATAGTACATTTTCCTTAGGCACTTCACAAGGGATTAAGTATTGAGGGCATCTACGCCGACTGAGGAGTAATAATGACACATGTTGTAACATCCGGTTGCGTTGACCACAAATATCAAGAATGCGTTGCTGTATGCCCAGTCGAAGCATTTAGAGAAGCAGACACATATCTAGTCATAGATCCTGATGAATGTATAGACTGTGGTGCATGTATACCTGAGTGCCCAGTAGATGCCATTTTTGCTGATATCGACGTCCCAGACGAAGAAGAAGCCTGGATTGACAGAAATGCAGATGAATCTGTTGATGCAGAGATTGCAGAAGGCGATTCACCCGTACTAGCAGACTGAGTACACCTCTAATTTGGAGTTTTTTTCAATGTCAGTAGATTTTAATCAATTAAGAAACGGTAGTGACCTAGTAAAGAGGGGCTTTGCAAGAATGCAGCAAGGTGGAGTCATTATGGATGTAGTAAACCCTGAACAAGCCGCTGTTGCTGAAGACTCAGGCGCTGTTGCAGTAATGGCCTTGGAAAGAGTTCCTGCTGATATCCGCAGAGACGGCGGAGTCGCTCGTATGAGTCACCCTGACATGATTCAAGGAATTCTAGATTGCACTTCCATCCCTGTAATGGCGAAGTCGAGAATCGGTCATGACGGGGAAGCACGAATTCTTGAATCGATGGGTGTAGATATGATTGATGAATCCGAAGTTCTAACTCCGGCTGATCCATATTTCCACATCAATAAGAAAGATTACGAGATTCCTTTTGTCTGTGGCGCAACTGAACTAGGAGAAGCAGTAAGGCGTATTTGGGAAGGAGCATCAATGATTAGAACAAAGGGTGAAGCAGGTACAGGCAATGTTGTCGCTGCTGTGACACATGCTAGAATTATCGACCAAGAAATTAGGCAAATGGAATTACTCGATGATGCTGGACTTTCCGACGCTGCAAGTCAAATAATTGAAAGATACAGAGTTTTATCAAATCAATCTAAACTCCCAGGAAGGTATAACATGACACCATTTGGTGAGATTAACCAAACTATGCATGACGAAGTAACTTCGATCCTACAAGATGTTCAAAAGATGCAAAGATTGCCAGTAGTAACGTTCTCTGCAGGAGGAATTGCTACTCCAGCCGACGCCTCACTAATGATGCGAATGGGCATGGACGGCGTCTTCGTTGGCTCAGGGATTTTCAAATCTGAAGACCCGAAGACGATGGCAGATGCGATTGTTATGGCAACCGCACACTATGATGATGGTGCAAAAGTTGCTGAAGCGATGGGTATGACCCTAGGCTCTGCAATGGTTGGCGATGAATTAGAGACTCTAGAAGTTAGACTTGACCAGCGTGGATGGTAAAATCATTCTAATGGATTCTTGACGCCTTCTTCTCCAAGAGTCCACTTTAGAGTCTTGACAACGCCCTGCAGAGCCTTGTGAGTTCGAGCTGATTCTTTCATTCCGTCTAGATCCCCAGTTTTACGGCATTGTTCGTACCAATCTTTCCATTGAATCAATCTCTTTTCAGCCTCTTCAAGCATTTTTTCGATTTCTTCCCAAGTCCGATTATAGGAGCGATGAGGATTATCTGCACTACCAGACATGCGAAACATTTCGGCGGTAGCAAATTATTATTTTATCTATGCGCTCAAATACATCATTCAGCAATCTTTGAATTATCTAATGATGTATTATTTTTTATCTTAACATTATCACCAATTACACAGTCAATTATCTCACATGAATCTTCAATTGACACATTTTGTCCAATCACAGAACGCTTCACATTACAATCATTCCCAACTACCGTTTTTGACATGATAAGCGAATTTGAAATAATTGTCTTTTCACCAATACTAACTTCGCTCGAAAGAACACTGCCTACGTTCTCACCATTCGACATAGAATTCTCGAATTCAAAGCCATTATCACCAATAACTTCGCCTTTTGGCATTGGAAAGGGTAGAGATTCTCTGTTGAGAATTAATTCTTGTTGTGCCCTAATTAGTTCATTAGGTGAGCCTACATCAAACCAAACACCATCTATTTTCTTACCATAAATTGGCCATTCCATTTCTAATAACTTCGGAAATAATTGTTTACTGAAGTCATATTTCTCACCTTCTGGAACCAGTGCTAATGCATCTGGCTCGATAACATATAGCCCTGCGTTTATCACATTACTAAAAGCATCCTCAGGGAGTGGCTTTTCTTTAAATTTTACAACATAACCTTCTTCTAGCGAGCCATCAATTTCTCCCCTCGAACTTTCAGATAATCCTACAATACCAAACTCAGAAGGATTCTCAACTTCCCAGAGAGCCATAGTGACTTTAGCATTAGATTGCCTATGAGCCTCAACCAACTTCTTGAGATCACATGAAAGAACAGAGTCACCTGAACCTACAATAAAAGTATCTTTTAACTGTTCAAGAAGAAGTCTAACACTTCCAGCAGTCCCCATCGGTACACTTTCTTGATTCACCAGTGATTTCTCAAGCCTGGATTCTTTTGAACTCCAACAGTCGACTAATTCTTCCAACATATCGCCTTTGTAACCAGTGGTCACGATTATTTGAGTCACTCCCGCATCAAGCATAGCATCTTTGACATATTCAATTACTGGACGACCTATGACTTCAACCATTGGTTTAGGTCGGTTAGCAGTCAATGGATACAATCTTGTTCCTTGACCGCCAGCCATTATGACGCCAAACATGCTAATGCCTCATCTCTTTCTAGATGCATTCATGTTGACTCTGCGCATGTTTTTCTTTTTATCGGATTTCTTTGAAGACCTTGAACTACGCATATCTTCACTGTTAAGTCCACCAAATGTCAGACTGCCAGTCTCTAGAAGTTGTTTAGTCAATGACTCGGCAACATCATCAGATTGTGCACCAGTTTTCATGATGTTATCGATAGATTTGTTGTGATCAACCATCCAAGATTTACGTTCTTCGCGAGCTAGATTCAATTCATCTCTAGCTTTGTTAACATCAACCATCATTTCATCAATCTTACTGTGAACTTCATTAGCCTTCTCTTTTAATTCAACAAATTCAATATGGAATCTATCTCCTTCGGACTTCAAAAAGTCTCTGTGGGCAAATACCTCATCCACTTCTGGAGACTTCTCATTAACTCTTCCAACCGCTTCAATCATTGCATTGTGGGCGGCATCTGCTTCAGCCTTGAGTGTCTTGATTGCAGTATCTATATCTGAAAGGTCGACACTTACTAATTCAAATTTAGCAACTTCTGGTTCTAATTCTTCAATTCTCTTGGAAAATTTCTTGATTTTTTCGACCATTTCTTTTTCCTTCTTTATCCCTACAGATGATGTTTCAAATTTCTTCTCCAATGCGTCCACTTCTTGTTTCAATTGAGCGTATTCTGCAGATGCATTCTTTTTCTTGCCATGCTCACTTCGGCTATCTTTGTGCCTTGTAAACAAACTTTTCATCTGTGCTTGAATTGCATTTCTCTTTTGCTTAAACATCTTAATTTCAGCACGTATTGCTTTAACTTCTGCTAAAACTAAATCGATTTTCTCTTTATGCTCTTTATATTGAGATTGAACTGAGTTTCTTTTGTCTGCTGCAACCTTTGCTTGATCATTAAAATTATTCCTAACTTCACGCATCTTGCGGACCTTAGATTCCATTGCATGCAGTCGCTCTCGCAGATCACTATCCGGCTTCTCTTCGCCTTCCCCAAACTTCCCGCGCATGTTCTGTCGTATGCATACTCCATTTCAATGCTATGCAAATTCGAATATTTCAAAATCATACGAAATTGAATATCGCGATACCCATGGCGGCAATAATTCCAATGCCTCCTATGAGTGATAAAATCAATGAACTTGAAGACCTGATACGCTCCTTAAACTCAGAACGAATTCTAACATTCATTTGTGAACCAATCAATAATTCACCACTCACTTCTTCCAGCCTAACAGATACTGTTGCCTCACCATATCTTTCAGGCAACATAGTTTGCCATGCAACCGTACCATCTCTTAGAAGACCAGACATCACTGCCAAAATATCGTCATTGCCCTTTTGCGATATAGGTACTGCTTCATCAGGCCACCACTTTTCTTCACCTGGTTCTAGCCTGTAAGTCATGGCTAAGTCATGAGGTCTAAAGTCGGGAGATTGGACCCTTAGAACTAGAGTACGGGGTTCGTTGGAAAGATTGTGCATGAAAGTGAATAGATTGGCTTTCTTATGAACGATATTCTCCATATCAACTTCAAACACTATGCCTTCTCTAAGAGTCTTTCTTCCAGCGGAAAGGTCTTCTTCAATACGCCCGATCATTCTAAAGAAAGCCGGAGTTCTTCTTTCAATGTGTTCAATTATTGTCAACCATTCTTCGATTGTGAAAACTGGGTGTTTCTTTATGAATTCTACACCTTTCTTGGTCAATATCTCACTGAACTCTTCAAAAACTGATGATAAATCTAAACCTTTGGAATGCTTATACAAAGTCATCATCAACTTTTCTCTGGCAAACCTTGGTTCAATACCTCTCTTAACATGTTTTTCAACATCTTTTACAAATGCATCATAATCTGTTTTCAATAGCGGATCTAATTGTGATTTAACTAAATCACTGAGTACCATGTCCAAGGTAGAAGGATGAACTGGAGGGATATATGAATTAAGTAATCCAGTACGCTCGGCCATGTTGAAATAAGAACTACGGGTAGAGATATGTTGACCTAGAGATAGTACAGTAAAAGAAAACGAAAACAAGAGGTAATTTCTTCCTGTGTCAGATTGAATTCCAGAAAATAGAACCGCTGTAATCGAAAGTATTGCCAACATTGAATAAATTAAAGCGAAAAAATGTCTTGATGCAGATTTATTAAGTAATTTTTCTAGCGGAGCATATCCATGTAAAGACCTTACTGATAAGTGTAAATCTTCAGCTTCCTTAACCTTATTTCTAAAATTATTAATGCTCAAATTAACTCTATGTCGGTGAACTGCCATCGATAAAATATATCCAAGAAGTATTACGAATACTAGAATGACTAGGATTGAAGCAAAACTATAGCCGATAGTTGGCTCAACGAAGTCTTCCCACCAATCTGGAGAGGTTGTGGCTTGAGACCAAGCACCAAAAAATGCCAAAATAGCGAAGGCAGGTAAGAATAGTAAAAGTCTAATCCCCGAACTAATCAATTGACGATCTAGAGCAAATAGAAATTTTTCATTATTCCATTTATTAATTGAAGTTAATGTTTTCTTTTTCACATTATCAACTGATTCGGAAAGTAAATTACTTTCATTTTCATTAATTGAAGAGTCTTCTGACTCGACCGATTCATCGGAAGTATCCTCCAAATCCTCATCTCCCATGATAAGCCTAAATCCTTTCAACACTAAAGGATTGACATCAAATAGTGGACTATGAAGTTAAATTAACAATTATATTTTTTGCCAAAGACTCCTTTAGCTGTATAACTTCACCCGAATTTACAAATCTCAAGTTTCCTTCACAAGAGACTTTAGAACCAACTTCTAGTCCAATTTTGGCCATTACATCTACATCTTCTAAAGATAGTCTAATTATCGAAATCTCTCCGCTTTGTCCCTCTTCTAAATCCGATAAAGGAAATAAGTTGTCAGAACTTACCGATAGTCTATCTGATAAATCGGATCTAATATCTGGAATATCTCTACCACTAGGGTCTAATGTAGGATTTCCTAGGTATAAGGATAGAGCGACATCTAGATCATCATCAATTGCGTGTTCTAAGCGACATGCTGTTTCATGTTGATTTCCGTCAAATGGTAAGTGTTCAAGAAGGACCTCTGCAAGACGATGACGTCTTTTCATCATCTTTCCATGTTCTAGACCTTTATCAGTTAACGAGGAACCTTTGTATGGAACATAATCAAGAAATCCCTTAGATGCAAGTCTTTGGACCATTTCAGTTGCGGATGCTGGCGAAATTTTTAGCGAATTAGCGAGCAATCCCGTTCTAACCCTTTCCTCAGGGTCTTTCTCATAGAACTCATACATGGCTTCAAGATACTCATCCTCGAATTCCTGAAAGTGGCCCGTGCTCATAAATCGTCTAGAACTAATTACCCTTTCAATATATCCCAGAGATTCATGTTCTGAAAATATTCTTACATGCAGGGCATCTAACAGAACCAGAGTAAGAACTTGGAATTCTCAAAGTTTGAGAACATTCAGGACAGGCGACTTCTGTCTTTCCATCATCAACCTCTTTTTCCTGTATATCGTCATGTTCAATATTTTCATCAATTGAATCTTCTTCAGTGGTTTCAGGTTCTTCATCAGGTTCATCTTGTTCACCTTCAACATCAAAATTATGATTACAATCAGGGCATCTTACAGATCCAGAATAATTCATTGGAACCCTAAGTTGTCTAGAGCATTCAGGGCAACTTACCTGTATTTTAACATCTAATAATGCCTTTTTTGTCTTATCGATAGATTTTGATTTCTTCTTTTTCTCGTCATTTGAATCAAGATTTTGCCGTGAATTTATCAACCTCACTACTAAGATTATTGTTGCTGCTAATGCGATACCACCTAATATTGCAGGAAAGAAATCCATAAGTTGAGAGGATTCTTCTTCGGTTTTAGTTACTGAAGAAATAAATATTTCATCTGCAGTAATTACTTGACCAGAGACCTCCCAGGTAGCAATAAGAGAAACTTCATCGCCATCAGGCCAATCTAGTAATGTGAATTGTTCTATTTTTGTAGTTTGAGAACCTAGGGGGTTGACCACTCTCTCCCCAATCAAAACTCCGCTACTGGTTGTTAGAATCAAGTTACCTTGAGCTCCTGAAATCATACCTGAATTTTCTAGATTCACAATAACTTTAGCAGATTCCCCAGCAATGGGGCGATTAGGTGTTGTTTGAGGGTCAAAGGATATCGAATAAATCGCCCTCTCTTGAGGAGTATTTACACTCAATGACGTAAAACCAAAACCTGCTACCCAATTATCTTCATTTGCTCTAACAATGACTTTCTCGGCATCAACAAAACCAATTTCAAGAACACCTTCGGTGAGTCCAGGATTTAGAGACATAACCGTATCAACTAGATATGATTCCTGGAGTGAATCGATATATCCCAATCTTACTCTTACATCACGTTGAACTCCATCAGAAAGATTCACTCCCCAACTAAATGACAAACCATTCTGCTCATCCCAAGAGACTCTAGATATAGAAATCTCAACAGTTTGCCTATCTGCTACAGAAATATTCAACTCACCGAATAAACCTGAATCTATTGAACCATCTGAAGATTGCAAACTCCAGTTAAGCATTTGTAATCCACTTTCCATCATTGGAACATCAACAAAAATCTCTCCAGCTTCATCTACTGCTAGTTGAATTGAATCTCCGGCATAAGTAATTCCAGCAACTTCACATACGATCTTTACATTACCAGATTTACTACCATGGTTACGAACTAATATCGATAATCTAACATCATCTCCTTCATGCCATGGCCCCAGTAGTTTAGCAGGAACATTTCCACCTGCTGTTTCAAATTCAGCGGATTCAACCATTAGCGTTAGATTTACCTCTGGTTGAGAGGAAAGAGAAATTCGGTCATTCAAAACCTCACAAGTAAGTTGACCAGGCCTTGCGGTTGTAGTTACTGAGATGTTGACCCCCGTATTTGAATCAAGAACTAAACTATCATTCGCTATTAAAAATTGATCAAATCTACAGGAGATATTTCCATCAAAACCAACTTCTCCAGAATTGTAGACCTCAAGATTCCATAACATTGTTTCTCCAGCAATAATTTCAGTCGTAACTTCCTCTAAAGCCATAGAGATTATTGGCAAAGGAGGTGGATTTATTGAAAACGTAAAATTGACACTCTCATCAGATGTGTCTCCATCGCCTGAATCATTTAACCAGATATCAAAACTGATTTGACCTTCATTAACCATAATAGTGGAGTTGAAGAAATAAATACTGGTCTGCATTGCACTAACCGAGAATAATTGAGAAGTGGTATTCTCAAAACCATTAGAATCTGTCAAATTAACCGTAATGAAGCCGCTCCAATCAAAATCTCCATCATTTATCACAGGGATTTGAAGTTGAACATAATCTCCATCATTGACTGAAAGATTACCTGTACCTTGGCCTAAAGAATCAATTCCTTCTATGATGATTGAATCACTTTGACCAACTGAAATATCCAAAGGATTTAATCTCTGTAAAGTTCTTTGAAAAGAAGATTCATGCGTCGGACTTGATGATGCAACATCACCTGTCATTGAAACTAAAATAACAACATATCCATATGGTATTTCAGAAAAATTATGTGACACAGGGATTGATTCGCTATCATTTACAGAATAATTTTCAATCGTACTAGAGATGACAGTTCCTGAAATCGTCTCCATGACAAAAGAAATGTCTGCATAAGAAGTTGGCTCGGTGGGTGAACCGATAATCTCGATATCAAATTCTAACTGATAATCTGATTGTTCAATTTTATCAAAATCTGTCAAGGAAATTGTACTACTAACGATAGAAATACCATCAGAACTTGCAGACACAAATGGCACGTATGAAGGACATATAAGCAAAATAATTGCCAACACATAGCAGAGTCTAGAACCCCTATCAATTACGCCCACACATGCCCTAAGATTAGGGGGTTCTTCACCTTCTCGCCCAAAAGGACTCCTGCGCCATGTTTATTGAAGGTTGAAAACTGGGCCGGATGTATGACTCCCAGAGACTTGCTCTCAGTTTCGCCAGAATTCTTGGCGAAAGCGATTCTTCATCGCCGAGAAAAGATTGTGGAATCACTACCATCGCAAATAGCAAAACGGCAAGAGGAGAGACAAATTGCCGCAAATCTAGCTAAGGATTCGAGAACCAAAAGAGATGATTTACTATCAAAGGTATCCAAATTGAAGAAAGAGCGTGATGATGCACAACTTTCCGCCAATCAAATAATTGCTAAATTGAAAGTTTTATCCAATGATAATTCCGATGACAAGTTTACTAAACTTAATCAATTAGAAAATAATGATTCTGAATCAGATGAAGGGACTTTATTAAATATAGAAAATTTACAATCTGAAATTACTGAGCATGAAAGTTGGGCATCGAAGAATGTTTTAACAAAGGAGATTTCTGAAAATTTAGATGAAATGAGAAATAATGCTAATAAATTACTAGATGCAGGCCGAAAGGCACATATTGCTATGATGGAACTATCCAAAGAAAATGAAAAAATTCAGAGTATCTGGCTTGAAAATGAATCTCATCGCCGAAGATGTGATTCCCGTTACACAAAATTAACTCGTTGCAAAAAGGAGAGCGATTCTGCTATCGAATTTTGGAATTCGCGATTATCGACTGAGGATTTTAGTGAATTATTATTAGACTCAGAGAGAGTAGCATCTGGTGGGCCTTCGAGTCGCTCATTGATGAAACAAAAACCTAGTAATAATGCATCAAGGAGGAATAGTTGATGTCAAAAACCTGTGAGATTACCGGACTTACAAAGTCTCAACAGGAGAAATGGCCTTTGACATATTCCTTGCTGACTTCAGATTCTAAACAAAAATCTTCTGAAATTACAAATTCGAACTGCGATGAATTATCCAAGGACGTATTGGATTTCGTTTCAAAACAAGAGATTTCTAAAGACCTGACTGAACGTAGAGAAGGAATAATAAACCACCTAAAGAAACGTTTTGATTCTGAATTTCAAGGATCTAAGTTATCGGCTTTTGGCTCTTCAAAGTCTGGCCTTGGGTTGAAAGACGGAGATGTTGATTTATGTCTAGAATTTAATGGAAAGAAACCAAAGAAAGTCTTGAATACAATTGCGCGAATGCTTCGTCACGATGGAATGGAAGATGTCACTTTGATATCTCACGCTAGAGTCCCCATAGTAAAATTCGTTGACCAAAGGAGTAAGATTCCTATTGATATTTCTATAAACAACAGTTTAGCCATATACAATACTAAACTACTGAGATTGTATAATGACTGTGACTCAAGAGTACGCCCGTTTATTCTTGCGGTCAAGCATTGGGCCTTGCATAGAGGTATTTGTAACGCTGCGTACGGAACATTCTCTTCATACGCATGGACACTGATAGCCTTACAATCATTACAGACTACTTGTCCGCCAGTAGTACCAAATATTCAACAAGAGGGAAAGAAATCAATCAAAGTCATAGAAGGCACCCAATATGATCTAACGATGTGCGAAGACCCGAAGGTGTTGCTAAAAGAAAATAATTCACAAAGTGTCGGAGAACTTTTGTTGAATTTCTTTGAATCTTTTGCATTGAATTGGCCTTGGGATGACAATGTTATATCAATTCGTTCAGGCGAAAATATCACTCGTTCTAGTAAAAAATGGAAACAAGATAAACCTTCAATCATTGATGCAGTGATAGACAATAATGATGTCAGACTCGGTAAGCATAGCCTGCCAGTTGAAGATCCGTTTGATACAATGCATGATCTAAGTAGAGTTCTTCGTCCAGAAGGCGCTATGGAAATTCGAGAAGAATTTTTACGGGGATTCAAGATTATAAGCGAGGGTGGAGATTGGAAAAAACTTACTGAAACAAAATTCCCAGAATTGATAAATGATACAGTAAATACTGATCTTTTTGAAGATTTAAGAACAATTACTATTCAAGATGCAAAAGACATGTTGGCTGATTTACAGAGTGAGTTGTCTGTTCTAAATTCCGAATTAGAAATTAGAACTAATGAAAGAAATAATGCCACTGAAATGTCAAAAGCATTGCGTAAGAATTCTGAATTACAAAGAGAAGAAAATAAGATTGCAAATACGATTAAACCTCGTCGAGAGAAAATTGAACGAGTAAAGAAGCAGCGAGATGAAGTCAATAACAATTACATCCCGGTACATTGGATTGAAAATGAGATGTCGAAAGTATTCAAACGTTTAACAGAAGATGTTGACTTGATGAGAACTCCGTCGCTAAATAAAGAAATTGAATCATTTTCTTGGTTCTTCGAATTGCAAAGTATGCATGAACATTCAAAGAAAACTCGAGAATTACATAATGAATTTAAGAAATTATTACGTGAACAAGAAACTGCACTGTTTGAATTAGAAAATGTAAAAGCAAGTGGAAATGGTTTCAATTTATTTGGAGATTTTGCTAAATTTGATGAATTAGCCCATAAATTACTTATGGAAATGAGCCCAATGCTTAATCAGAAGAGAAAATTGAAGCGTGAAATTGGTCGTATTGAAGCTTGGATAGGAATCTCTGGGCGCAGTAGTGGAACTAAAAACCGTAATAGACATAAGAAGCGACGAAATCAAAATAGGTATAATAAGAGAAAGAATAATGTAAATCTCGCCGAAGTTAAATCAAGGGCCGCATCGGGTGGCTCACTTTCACTTTCAGACCTTGATGCCCTACTGAACAGCGGAGGAATTTCCTCAATTTCTAATAATCAAGAAAATGAACAAAATAAGAAAAAGAAAAAGCCCAGGAAAAAGAGTTTTTCACCTCATCGAGGAAAGAGGGGACGTTCTAAAAAGGGAATGTGAGGACTGAAAATGACTGACATCCAATGGGTGTATGGAATTGAACCGGAATCAATGACTCCAGAGTGGCGCCAAAGAATTATTGATTTATTCCTATCCGAAACTCAAGAAGTTTACCAAGACTCTTCATTTATCAATCTAGCAATCCCACAATGGGATGGAAATTTAATGTTGATCGACAGAGATACATACCCAAAGCCTTCTTGCTTGAAAGGTATAATGTGGAGTAAGCCATTCATGGAAGATTCTGTAAGAGTCGTGGCATTTGTCATAGACAAGGATTTTCAATCCAAAGGTCATGGAGGTAATGCTTGGAAATTTATGACTAAGAGTTTGAAAAATCAAGGGAAGAAGTATATTCAACTGGAAGTTAAATGCTCAAATGTCAATGCTCAAAATTTCTATAGAGTAAGAGGCATGGAAATAATTCGAAGGATTGATTCTTACTATAAGACCGAACATGGTTACATGATGAGAGGAAACTTATAGACCATTTAAGAGAAAAATTATCTCAAAGGTTATCCCCTTCCTCTATCTAGGTGGATTCATGGAGGAGTTTATCGTATCTGATTTGACTAGAGTTAGTGGAATAATTAATGCTGCACTAGTCGATGAGGAAGGTTTTGTTTTATTTGAGGCAAAAGAAAATCTTGAACAATCTGATATTATTTCAAAAATTGCTGACTTAATTCGAACTAAGGATAAGTTCTCTCGTATCACAGTAACTAGCGAAAAGGCTATACTGATTGTTGAGCAATTAGATGTGGGACACCGCCTTGTAACTTGGTGTGAGCATTCATGTAATCTAGGAATGATTCGAAAAAGTCTTGAAAACGCATCGCTGAGGCTTAATGAATATCTAATTAATAAGATTTAGAACAACTTTTTCTTAGAAATTTTTCTAAATGCCAATATCAAGCATTAAATGGGGGATATTGGTCGCACAGTCAGCGTAAGATGGGAATCTTACGTGAACAGGTGCGTAAAACTATGTCTGGAATGAAAGGTATTCTCGAAGAAAGAAGAAAAATGGTAGATGACAAAGCAACTAAATATCGTACAACACGTGATGAGTGGAATCAAAAAACCAAAGAGAATACTGGTGCTAGAAATGAACTTAATTCAGAAGTTCGTGAATTGATTGTTCAAGTTAAAGAACAAAGAGAAATTCGAGAACAAATGAATGAATTGGTTCGTGAAAAGAAGAATGCAAGGCAAGAAGCGAATAATAAAGTTCGTGAAGCCAAGTCAATAATCGATCAGTCAAGACCTGCTGAAGCACCTTCGGAAGGTGGACGTGGACGAAGAGGCCGTGACAGACCTGAAACAGTACAATCTCTTTCAAGAGAACTAAACAGACTAGAATCTGAATTCGAGCGTGGGCAACACACTGGAAAAAACGAAACTAAAGTCATGAAGAGAATGAAAGAGATCTCTTCAAAACTAAAGAAAATGAAAAGTGCTGAAGACTCAAATGATGACTTGAAAGGTG
>MDSV01216957.1_pt1 | contig 13781 bp, 11 predicted proteins | sample 810851 | NCBI WGS metagenome assembly MDSV01 (sample SAMN05326640, study PRJNA326480) | marine metagenome | isolation source: seawater | place: Atlantic Ocean: North East | collected 2012 | reverse complement strand
TGCTGAAATGCAGCGTGCGTCCTGAACGCAGTTTTGAGTGCCTCCAAAAATTGGGGTGTGCCGCACTTGATGACCCTTTCCGTGAGAGCTGCGCTTTGCATGGCCGCGCGCCGCAGGAACGTGAGCCCGAGGTAGATGGCATGAATGAGCGTCTTTTGAAGCATGACTCGCATGTTCAAATTCTCCGGGCGCAGCGCTACCATTGCCGCCTGCATCTTGTCGACGACCAAATTCAGCCGACCGAGGACGGCTTCGATCGCCCCCTCTTCCGCCAGCCGTTGAACCCCCTCGATGCCGAGGGTGAAGAAGAAATAATAGACTGCGCCGAGTGATGCGTCCGAGTTTGTCACGACTCGGCGGGGGTCCGTGGCGCCTGCGTTCCATTCGGCCTCGCCCGGAGTGACTTCGGCGCTAATCAGTTTTGCGAGTTTCGAGCCGAGGAAGCGCGTCTTGTGCCGCGGCGCGGAGAGGCCCTCGGCCAACTTTGAGAGGACGTGGAGCACGGCGCCGCGGGTGACGCGCAGCGGCGACACCTCGAGGAGACGGAGGAGAATGTTGAAGAGGTCGTTTTCGCCATCGACTTCCTTCTCGATGGATTGATACACGGATGCATTCGAGTTGGTCTGTTCAGACAGTGCAATCATACCCTGCAGAATCAGCGGCGGCTCGTACGTTCCAGGAACGGTTTGTTCTGGATCGACGGGGTTGTGGTTTTGCTCGGCGTATTCCAGCATCCTCTTCGTCGCTTTTGTCATCAACGGAACCATGCCGGCGCTGAGCAAACTCGAGATGCACCTGGAGCGAAGATTGGCGAGGCAGCGGTCGCCGGGGTCGATGAGCTCGTAGGCGGTGCCGACGGGCAGCGTGACGATGGAGAGCAGCGCCACCATGGCCGTGATGCCGGCATTCCGAGGAGTCTTGACGAAATTCTTGTCGATGATGGTATGCAGAATGGCCGCCCACCGACCACCCGACGCTTGCTCCCATTGCAAGAGTAACTTGTATCGCGCCGCCTTCGACAGACGCGGAATCATCCGCAGCGCGTAGATGACGTCCGGAGACGACAGCGCATTGGTGTCGATGCGCCTCGACGTCGACCGCAGCGTCAGCGCGTCGATGATGAGGGTGTTGGCGCTAGAGCCGATGGCCGTCTTGATCCGCTCGGCCCCCAGGATGTTGGAAAACAGTGCGAGTATGGCCGACCGTGGTTTGGCATCCGCCGTATTCTTGGCGACGGCGACGAGTGCGCGCACCCACTTCTCGAGGTTGGTAACCGCAGAGATTTCGTCGCGAAACTCGATGCTGCACGACTTTTTAAACCAATGCGCGAGGACGTGGGTCTTGTCGGCGAGGTACTCGACGGGGTTCTTGGTCGTGCTCAGTGTGTTCATTGCATGCTTGGCCGCGTGTTCAATCGGCATGTTGGATTCATGGGGAATTTCGGCGAGTTCCATGGGAGCCATGAAAAATTCTGGAATGAGCAGATGCTCGGAAAAAGCGTCGGCGGGCGCTTGGGTTCTGTGGGGGTCGCTCCGCTTCTTGTTACGACCACGGGACAACTCAGTCTTACTCACGCGAGATCACAACGGAGATATCTGATCGTGGCCTAGCGGAAGTTCCCCGCTAGCGCGTCGTCGAGGCCTCGCCTTCAAGAAGCAACCCGCACAGCCCACACTGCAAAGCACGATGACGTCTCTGCTCGCTCTCTATGATCCGAAGAGAAACTATGAACACATGCTCGAGGGCTCGCGGGCGGGCCAAATTCTGCAGCACCACATAGAGACCGTCGAGCATCTCCATACCATGCACGGCCGCATGCCGTGTCCGCACCAGCGCTGCAGCGACATGTCGCGCATTCTTCTGACCAAGCTGAAGGAGAATCGGACGTGGCTCGGGCTGCCTCCCAAGCTGCCGCGTGCGATTGCCTTCCTCCATCTGAGCGGCGAGACGCTGCTGCTGTACGGCGAGGCCCTGGCCCTCGTCTACATCATCGTGTGCGCCGGAGTCGATACGAAAGACCACCGCGTGGGCCTCGGGGTGCAGCATATGATGTCGTTTGCGGAGATGCACGACACCTCGCTTCTGCTAACGCTGGCGCTGCCCTGGCAGAGCGGCCCGCACACGCAGTACTGGGAGATCCGAAGCCTGCGGCGGACGGGCGAGGGCGAGCTCATCGACGGCGAGCAAATCTTCACTTGCCGCGGCGACGAGGGCCAGCGCGCCGGCTCGATTGCGCAGAGCGCGCCCCCAAGCTCAAAGCTGCTCAAAGTCTTCTCTCGGAAGATTGAGGAGCAGGTGCGAGCCGTGTGCATCGACACGTCTGCAGGGGGCGAGGGCAAACGCGAGGGGGGCGACGAGGGCGTCGGTGCCGACGCCGGAGGGGGTGCGAGCGGGGGCGACGGCGCCTCGCTGCAGAGCTCGAATTTGATCAAGACACTCCGGAACTCGTGTTCCGACATGGACAAGCAACGGAAGGAAGTCATCGAGGAAAACCGAGAATTGGTTCGGAAGCACGCGCTGGCCCTGCGCACGCAGAAGGAGCAGATTGAAAAGGAGCTTGTCGAGGAGCGGACGCGGCACGAGTCGACGAGGGCGGAGCGGGATCGCGCGCAGGAGGAGCTGAGCACAAAGCGTGGGACGTGGGAGAGCGAGAGCCGGAAGCTAAACGGTGAGGTGCTCGAGCTGGGGGAGCGTTTGAAGAAGACGGAGGAGCAAGTGGCGGGGCTCAAGGATTTGCGCGACGCGGCGCAAAAGGCGGAGCGCACCGCGGTGCAGACGCTGGCGCACGAGCGCGAGCAGCAGAAGTTGATGACGGAAGACTTTCACGAGGGGTCCGAGCGCCGCGTCTCCGAGCTTACGCTGCGGATCAACTCGCTGAACGCCGAGCTATCGGCGGAAAAGCACGCGGCCGAGCGCAAAGAGGCCGTGCTCGAAGGCGTGCGCGCCGAGCGCGACGCGCTGCAGTATGATGGGGGCCAGCAGCTGCGAGGACTGCGAACGCTGCGCGTCACCCTTGCGGTCGCGCGCGTCCGCGTGCTTGAAGAGCGCCGAATCGCCCGCAAAAAGCTCGAGGAAGAGGTGAAAAGGGCAAAGGCACTCGAAAGGAAGGCGGCGGCGTCTGGGAAGCGCGCGGACGAGGCGACGCGGACGGCGGCGGCGGCGGAGAAGCGCGCGGCCGAGGCGACGACGGAGGCGACGGCGGCGACGGCGGTGACGCAGGCCACGGAGCCGGTCGCAGCGACGAAGAGCTCGGCGGACGCGTCGGTGAACACGGAGCCCCAAGGGGATCCGCCGGAGGTCTTGCAGGTGCAGAAGCTCCTCGACGAAAAGCATGCCGAAATACAAGTTTTGCAGAAGAAGCTCCTCGAGGCGGAGGCGCACGCGGGGACGGGAGGCGTCGTGTTTGGGGGCCACCCCGCCATCGACGCGATTCTCGAGGGGCTGGCGATAGAGTCGCGTCGCGTGCAGCAGCAACTCTACAGCTCGGCGAGGCATGCGCAGCATCAGAGCCAGCAGCAGGGCGGTGCGAACGCATACGACCCTGCGGCACACACGGGCTACTACAACCCGATGCTCACCGGTCCCGCGTATGGCGGCGGCTACTACTAGTGCGGAGAGGGCGCGCGAAGGGGGGGCGGGAGCGGGAGGACAAAAGTCGGAAATCGAGCCGAGTCGGCGGCGGAGTAAGAATGAGTTGTCGCAATACGATTGCAGAGCTTAGGATGGAACCGAATGCGCGCCCATGAACGACTTCTCTCACGATTTTCGGATTGGCAAAGACGGAGGCTACGGCCAATACACGATTTCATTCAGAGGTATACTGGAAAAAGACGACGACGACGACGAACCTTCGAAGCGCACGTGTTCGTATGAGTCCTCGAGGCTGTTTTCCGTGTACATGAAGATTTTCGTCGGCGGGGCAAACTCCTCCGGGGACCGCAACATGAGCATCTCGCATTGGGTGGGGATGACACCGGACATTGAAACGTCGAGCCCCCTGCTTGGCTACAAGATTGACGAGGGAAACGAAGCAATCCTTCGAAGAAACGAGCCTGTCTTTTTCAAGCTCCCCGAGGTGCGCTCCACGTCAGGCGATTCCGCGGGCGAGAGCCTTCCGCCACTCGTCATCATTGCAGAGCTCTGCCCCTTTCTCTCGCATGGGGTGCGGCTGAGCTTCATGACAGAACATCCCCTGGCGGGAGTGCGCGTCGTCGAGCATTCCCACAGAGCGTTTTGCTGCCCCGCGTGTTTTTCTGGGGGGGCGGAGTTGGTGCCAAAGACCCCGCCCGACCGCCCGACGCCCAATCCGCCAGATCCCGACGTCGCGGCCGCGGTACGCAACCGCGCCGCTCGCAAGCGCAAGGCCGCCGCGGGGGAGACTGCGTAGACGCAAAGATATCTAAAAGATTTGCCATCCAAAGTGTGACACGCGGCTTACGATGAAGGCCGATGCAGACGACGACGACGAGGAGCAGGTGGCGCGCAGGTATCCGACGTGGACGGAGCTGCTCGCCGCCGTGGTGATCGGCATCGTGCTCGCCGCGCTGCTCGGCTTCGGCGTCTTCATCCCGGTGGTGACGCGGCTGGCCACGTTTCCGCCGCCGCCGCCGCCGCCGCCGCCGCGCAACCCCCCACCGCCGCCGAGCGTGCCGCCGCTGCCGCCCTTTGACCCGCCATCGTTTCCCCCGCCGCCCATCCCGCCCGGTGCGCTTCCACCGCCAACCTCGCCGCCGCTGCCGCCCTCGCCCTCGCCGCCGACGCCTTCGCCGATCGATCGGCTGCTCACGATGGCGGCGGGCGAAACCTGCGCCGACGGGGAGCACTTGGACATTTCGGCGCTCCACTGTGGCTCGGCGGCCTACCAGCTCGGCTTCGACCCGGCCGCGGCCACGCGCCTGGAAGAGTCGGACGCGCACCCCGCCGGCTGCAGCTACAGCGTCGCCGAGAACAAAATCTACCACGTCGCATCGTCGACCGCCGAGGAGACGCCCGATTCGCTCGCCATTTGTCGCGGCCTGCGGCAGCCTCCGCCGTCGCCGCCGGCGTCCTGAGGCTCCCGCTAGCCTGGTCATTCGAGTGTGCATCTCAAAAATAAGAGTAAGACTGAGTTGTCCCGCGGCGAATGTCGGCCATAGCCAGCACCGAGAAGACTGACAAGAGCGAGAAGAAGAAGATGCCACGCGACGCAAAGAAGGCTTCGAATTCGAAATCCGCCAAAGCCGGGCTGGTCCTTCCCGTCTCACGGGTGCAGAAGAGGATGAAGGCTGCCATGGGCAAGGGCGGCCGCGTCGGCGCGGCGTCGCCGATCTACATGACGGGCGCGCTCGAGTACATTGCGGCGGAGGTGCTCGACCAGGCACGCCAGGTGACGCAGAATGCGAAGCGGAAGCGGATCACGCCGGCGGATCTCGTCGCGGGAATCCGCCAGGACGAGGATCTCTCGCGCCTCTTTTCGCACGTCGAGGTCGTGGTCGCCGAGGAGCTGAAGAAGGCGACGAGCGCGTCGGCGGGGGGTGGCGGCGACGACGCTTAGAGCGTGCGGGGGGGTGAATTTTAAAACGATTGCTACTCATACCACGACGCGCAATCTCGACGATTGAGATTTTTGAGGTAGACTGAGTTGTGGCAGACGCGTGCCCTCTTATGCACAGACCCCCGATTGGCCACGCGCTAGCCGGACAAAACAACTCGCAACTCAGCCTACCAAGAGCAGACGAAAAAAACATCATGCGCTTCACCGACGACGGCGCTTACGAGGAGCAGGAGGATAGCGACGACGCCGATATGAGATTCGACGAGGGCGAAGAGGCCGAGGGAACGTACGATCCGAACTACGTGGACAACGACACCGTCGAGCGCGAGGAGGAGGAAGAGGAGGCCGGCGAGGAGGCTGGCGAGGAGGCCGGCGAGGAGGCCGGCGAGGAGGCTGGCGAGGAGGCTGGCGAGGAGGCCGGAGAGGAGGGTGGCGAGGAGGGTGGCGAGGAGGGCGGCGAGGAGGCTGCCGAGGAGGCCGGCGAAGAGGAAGAGGCCGAGGGCGAGGCGGAGGGCGAGGGCGAGACGGGAGACATGGTGGTGGACGACGACGGGGAAGCCGATGACGAGAATCAGGAGACGATTACGAAGACGGCTACGGAGTTTACAGGAGACCTCTACTACCCGGCAGCGCCCGGAAAGACGGACCAGTTTCTGGTGATACCGCCGATGAAGGACGCGGGAGACAATGAGTGCTGCCACATGCATTTTTTCAATGAGGGGGTGATGGCGGTGGACACGGTCGAGGAGCTGCAGGCTTTGCAGACAACAAAGGATGCGGAGAAGAATGAGGCATGGATCAAAATCCACCGTCGGGTGGTGCCGCACAACATGGGTGTCGTGCGCGGACGCCTCAAGAAGGAGGAAAAGCCGCTGTCTTACAAGAAATGCCTTCTGTTCGGGGTGAAGAAGCCAGGGAAGGAGGATGGGATTTTGGAGTCGGACGATCCCAAGATCATGGTGTTGGCGCCGAAGATGATCATCAACCGCGTCGACGAGATCATCAACGATTTTCCACAGGAGTATGGAAACTCCCAGCTGAAGGAGTATACTGCACACGCGAACAATACGAAATTCTTCACGTCGGGTGTCTGCAAATTCGCGAAGACGTCGAAGAAGAAGGACGGCAGCGAAATCATGACTCTGCTGCGGCAGCCGACGCAAACGACAAACAATGGCGAGAGCTCCAACGCGCCGGAGAAGCGCCCGGCCGGAGCGCCCCCCAAGAAGGTGGCGCAGACAAAGGCCGCGCCGGCGGCCGCGCCCGCGGAAGCCCCGGCGGAAGCCCCGGCAGCAGCCAAGGCTCCTACCAAGGGGATCCGAGCGCTCTTCGCTCCAAAGAACCAGCCCGAGAGCGCGCCGGCGGGTTCGAAGGAGAATGCGCCCGCGGCGGCAAAGCCGGCACCGAAGAAGGCGCCGGTGGCGGCGAAGCCCACGGGGAAGGCAGCGCCGGCGGCGGCCAAGCCGGCGGCGGCGCCGAAGCCGGCGGCTGCGGCGGCCAAGCCGGCGCCCGCGGCGGCAAAGCCGGCGGGGAAGGCGGCGCCCGCAGCGGCAAAGGCTCCCGAAAAGCCAACGCCGGCGGCGGCAAAGGCGGCAACCAAGGCGACACCGGCTGCGCCGAAACACAAGGGTGCGGCGGCGCCCGCAGCCGCCGAGAAGCGGGGCCGCGAGCCCGCGGCTCCGGGAGACGATGCCGAGAACCCGTCGAAGCGGCCCGCCGCCAATGCCAAGCAAGCGCCGGCGGCCCCGACGGTGCACATGCACTCCGCCGCCGAGTTCACCTTCAAAAACTACGACGAGATGCAGAAGGCACTCTTCCCGTCGATTTCGCAAAACTTTGAAAGCGTGAAGCAGGGCGGCTTCCGCGTCAAGGTTGTGACTCTCGCCGTGCCGCGCTGAAGACGGCGGAAGCGATGCGGCGAAGACAAAAGGGGGAGCAGGAGGGAGAGGAAGGAGGGAGAGGAGGGGGGGGGGCTCTCGGATTGCAGAATATTAAAAAAGACTTTGCCATAAAACCGCGCACGTGTCCACCAGTAAGACACAACCGCAAGCGCGTCGCATGCGGGTTCCGCTCCCGCTGCTGCCCGGGCTGGCACACAGCGACACATTCCGGCGCCGGCAAACGCCAACGTCGGCGTCGACGCCGGGCGCAGAGGCGCTGCTCGACCCGCTGGTGCTCAAAGCGGTCGTCGCGCCGCCCACTGTGCGCCGCGGCGGCGGCTTGAGCGCCGGATTGTGTCTGCTCTTCGCCTTTGCCGTCGCGTTTGTGACCGTGCTCCTATGCCTCGCGCTGCCGCCAATCCAGCAGCGCGCCTTTGGGGATGCCGTGCGCGTCGAGGAGAATGCGCTGTGCTTTCGCGCTGGACGCGAAGACTCGTACGCCGTCGTCGAGCTCGCCGTCGGCTCGCCCATGCACATCCTGCGACTGCTCGTGCTGTTTGACAGCGTCGTCGACGAGGAGCCTGCCCTGCGCATCTTTTCGTCGAGGATTGCAGAGAGCAGCACTCTCAAATGTGGCGCCGACCAGCTGTGCGAGGACACTGCCATCGTGCAGCGTGGTGACAGCGACCTCAACGAAAAGGTTCGGTTGCGCTTTTCGTACGAGAGCCTCTTGGACGAGGAGCTGGCGCCAAAGTCGCACGCGTACGAATTGGGGTTGGACGGCGACGTTCGGCTGTCGGCCGGGAAGTCGCACTTGCTGCTCCGCGCTGCGCTGTGCATTCAGGATCGCACCGATTGGATTTCTACTCTGTATTCGGTGCCCGACGCCAGCGGCGCGCCAACGCTCGCCGTCGCCGAAGTCAACGAGCTCCTGCCCGACGGGCCGCTCGCAGTGTGCGCGGACGCGGACGAGCGCGTGCTGATGCTGCCGTCGGGGAGCGTTCGCGAAGGATGGTGGCTCGCGTTGACGTCGATGCGGATCCTGCAGACGGATGCCAGCAAGAAGCGGCGACAGGTCGTCGAAGCGGGCGCCACGTGCGGCACCGCCAACTATACGGAAAGCCGCGCCATCTTCCTGCTCGACTGCTCCGCCGCGCCGCCTTACCATACTCGCCCCTGCGACGGCGGCCCGTCGCTGCCCTTTCGGCGCGTCGCGCACCGCATCCTGCGCATCGATGCGCTGAACGCAACCTCGCTCGCCTACGGCGTCGAGGAAGATACCACGTTGCACGACCCCGATGCCAATTCAGACGTGGAGTTTGCGCTCTCGATACTGAAACTGGCGTTGCTCGTGCTGACGGCGGCGGTGGTCTTCACACGGTCGCGGCGGGAGACGTCGAGCAACGCACTGGTCTTTGTCGACGCGTACGTCGTCTCGCGCGACGACGAGCCACTGATTGCGGGGACGCACCGGTTTCGCGACGTTGCAGAAGACGCCACGTTGGGGGGGCTGACAATTCTCGGGCGCATTGTCGTCGTCATCTGGAAGGGCGCGGGCTTGATCGCCGACGGCCACACGCGCATCGTCGTGCTGCAGAGCGTTGCGGCCGGCGTCGCGCTCGTGCACTTTGTCCTCCGATACGCCGTCGAGTACATGTACCGTCGCGAACGGAGTCCGCTCGCGCGCTTTGGAGGCTCGACGGCGATTGTGGACGCGACGTCGGCCGTCATCTTGTCGTTTGCCGACGTGCCGCTCCTGTCCAGCAGCTACGAACGCTTTGGCGGAAGCGCGCGCCTGCTCACCGCGATGCTGTTGGCCAGTGTCGCGCTGCAGCGGTGCGCGTTTGCGATCGCCTCGTGTGGCCTCCGCTTCGGGACGGAACGGCGCTGGAACCGGACCATGCCGGCCGTCTGCATTCTCTTGTGGACAGTTCAAACCGCCTCCGTGGCCGGCTTGCTCGTCGACGTCTTCGCCTTCCCCGCCGGCTTTCATCTCGGCCGCGCGCGCCGGGGGGCCACGACCGGCTACGCGGCGGCGGCGGTGGCGGCGGTGCTGGCGGCATCGGGCACAGCGCTCACACGGACTACGCTAGCCGTGTTCGAGGAAATCGACTCTCTACATGGCAAGCAGCGAACCGACTGAGGCGATGCCGCCGCCGGCCATCCCGGAGGACCTTGAAGACGAGCACAACCGGAGCGCCTTTCGTGAGGTTGCACGCCGCTTCCGCGACGAGGCGGCGCAGATTTACATCATGGTCGCCATCGCGCTGCAGAGCTTCCACTCGTTTGCGACAAACGCCGACGCACGCGCTAAGAGAGAGTCGTAGGACAGCTAATAAAATTCAACTACACGCGAAACATACTCGACACTCCCCGCTTCACTGGCTGTGGCGCAAACGTCGTGTCGAGATTTGTCATGTCCGCAATCCGCGTGCGCCGCGCAAAAACTCCCTCGATTGCACGCTCCGCTTGCCGCGCCGCGTCCGAAATGAACGTCTTCTGAGTGGTCCGGCCCGTCCGCACCAGGAACGGGTTGGCGTAGCGGTTTGAAATGGAGAAGACGCCGAAGTTTGCGACGATGAGCACGGCCACGATCCACAACGATTGCCACTCCGTGCTCGGTGTGATTTCGACAAAGATCATGAGCGCATAGTAGAGCACAAAGACGACGTACAGCAGGCCGTCGAGTAGAAAGGGCGGTTGGTACGACGAGCTGCCAGCAATAGCGCCCTCGTGGGCCGTCAACGCATTCAGCTGTACCAGCAGCGATGAGAGCTCGGGCGCATTGATCAGCCGTTGGTCTTCAAAGCCGTCAAAGAGTTCGCCAAGCATCATCACGGAAGCCAGAAACGGACTCACTGCAACGAGGTCGTCCTTCGGATTCACGAGTTCCCGCATGCGGCCCAGTAAGACCGCATTCGAACCGATGGGCAGCTCGTCGTGCCGAATTTCGATTTTCCGGTACGTGAACTTTACAATGTACGGCACGCTCGCCAGGATCAAACCAACGTCCGTCTGTTGATACGTCCGTGTCGTTGTCGCGTCCTCATCCAGCGTGAGGTAGGTGAGTTTTCCAGAGGAAACGAGCGATCGTGACCATACCGCCATGTTCACGCAGGCGCCACAGAGATCATTAAAGTGATTTATCAAGTCTGCGTTTCGCTTCAGATTGTGCTCCAGGCGCAGCGCCACGAGAAAGGAGAGAAAGGTTCCCAATGTCGTTGTCACTTGCGGACTGTACAGGTTTTCCGTAACCCACTCAGCCGAGCCGTCGACGTATTGGATGATCAAGACGGAGACGAGTGTGAACACGATACCGAGTGTCGACGGCACAACGACGGCGAGCGCCACGTCGATCCAGAAGCCCTTGCAAAACTGCGACGGCTTCTTCTTCAGTCGGAGCCGTCGATGCATGGTCGTGAGGTCGCGGACGCTCTTTTGGCGGACGAGCGACCACTTGCGACGCATCCCCGGTACACCGGCCTGCATCGCGCCCAGCCTGTTTCAGCTTTCTACTCTGATTTACAAGATATCTCCCAGTCTTACACACCTAGAGTTCTTCAATTTCGCTGTGCACGCGCCGCCGCATGGACCCGGGGAGCATGATGATGTGCGCGGGGTTGTCGTCGTCGTCGTCGTCGTCGTCGTTGCGCAAGAGTTTGGGCCGGCGGCGGCGCGTCTCAAACGCGGCGAGGACGGCTTTCAGCATGGGCAACACGGGCAAGAAGAGCGAGGACAGGCAAAAGAGCAACACCATGCAGAGGCCCCAGGGCGTCGACACGGAGGTGGCAAACTCGGTCCACGCGACGCTGAGACTGCGGGTGATGGTCTTCAGGATGATCGGCGAGGCGGCGTCCGCCTGCGCCTGGAGGCACGCGCTGCGCATCTTGGCGCTGCCGCGCGCGGCGCCCTGGCGGCAGAGCGCGATCAATTCCTGGTCCTGGAGGCGCTCGTCGTTCACGACGGCCAACGACTCGAGCACCAGGACCGCAACGCGCGTCAAACTCAGCCCGGCGGCCGCAATGCCGAGGAAGGACAGGATACGCTTGGGCCGACGCATGGCGACTGCAAGGATACAATTTTGTTACAGGGTTCGCTCTCACCATGCTAGCGAAAGATGCTAAGCGACTGCTCCTTCAATTTCTGGAGCAGCAGCGACGACAGGAGCAGATTGTGCAGCACCGTCGAGGGATCTCGGTGAAACTTTTCGTACAGCACGGCGATTTTTCGGGCCGCTGCCGCGACAAAATTGGGGCGGTTGCGCCAACGCACGCGGCCACCCGCCAACACCAAGCCGCGAGAGAGGGAACGCGATTCCGAAAGGACGGAGGAGGAGTAGAGCAGCAAAAAGTCGAGGTTCAACTTGCGCACGGTGCTCTCGAGCCGCGACTTGTACGCCGTCTTGGTGCACGCCTTGAAGGACGGCTTGCTGCCGCGGATGGCACGGGCGAATTCTTCATTTCGTTTGGCAGCCTTGCGCAGGCCGGCGAGAACACGAGCTTGGGCTGAAATCTCCAGGCCGGGGTCGGGCTCCACATCCAACTGCTTCCCGCGCAGCCGAGGGACGGCAGCGTCGAGCTCGCAGTTGAAGGCCGCGCAGCATCGCTTCGAGCAAAAGCGGCGCTCCGCCGGCGGTTCGGGCCGCGTGTTCACGAGCAGCGACCAGTAATCGCTGGAGGGTTCTGCCACCGCGTGCCCCCCCAGGTCGATCGAGACAGAGACGCTGGTGCCCGCGCGGAAGAAGCGCTGTTTGCAGGCCTTGTTCTCGCAGACCACAAAGTTGGAGGCTGCGGGGGAGCTTTGGAGGGCACGCACCACTCCACGGGCACGCGCGATGAAAACGGCGACGCGCGGTGGCACGCCTGGTGGAAGATCGCTCGGCGTGTAGGTGCTTGCAAGCTTTTCGGCCTCTTTGTCGCTCATCCGACTCAGGCGGATTGCGAGTGCCGTTCGGTCGAGAATCACCGACGCGAGCGTGTGCTGCGCCACCTGCGGAGGCAGGCTGCGCGCCGTCGCGTCCGGGACGTCGCCGTGCAATAAGTCGACGGCCGTCGGGATGCCATCGTAGAAGAAGCTGTGAGAGTGTTCGGAGAGGGCATTGTAATACGCGATGAGATACGGCAGGCGCAGGTCGAGCTTGGCGACGGCGGTGAGAGCTCGCGTCGTACAGGCAAGGGTGTGGGCCAATTCGAAAAAGGCTGTATTGCCTTCGGTGACCCTCAGAATAGCATGCTGAAGCGCGACGACGAGGGCATCTTCGGCCATCGTGTCTGTGCGCGCCCACCTCAGTCTGGGGTAGATCTTGATTAAATTTGTTGTTAGCGTTCTACCAGAACCCGCCGGGCCCCGAGTACAGCACGTGCGCCAGCTCGATTCGATACGGGAAGGCAATCTTCTCGGAGCAGACGACGATGCCGCGGCCGCCGCTGTGAACGGCCAGCACCTCGAGGCAGTGAACGCGATTCTTACAGAGCTTGTTTGGGCAGCAGGTGTCTGAGGTATCGTACACAAAGGCAGCGTCGCCGCAGCGCACCTCGTCGGGCGCGGCGACGACCTTGAGCTCCTCGTCTTGGAAAGAGGAGAGCACGTCGTGCAGGAGCGCAGCAGCCTCGGGCGGGACAGTCTCCCTGCGAGCATACGCACCGACGACGTCGAGGCCCGCCACGGGCGCAAAAGGATTGTCGTACACGCTCAGGTCGAGGTTGAACTCTTCGGCCGACATGTGGTGCCCTTCGGCGTCGAGGTCGTTCTCGTCGGCGTGGAGTTTTTTAAAGCCGAGGGACGTCGCAACGATACCGGTAAAGGTGTCGACGCCGTCGAGCGTTTTGTACATTGCCTTGACACCGCAGCCGCACCCGGCCTCGCAATCGACGCACGGACGCTTCATAAACGTCCGTGCAAGCTCGTCGACGCTTGCGTCGTGGTCGGCCTTGAAGACATTCTTCGGCACCGCCTGCTTGAGCTCGAGGACGCTCGCGCGCTTCGAGCAGGCTTGCATGTGATCTCGGAGTAGCTGCGCTGTCTTTTCGGCAGAAGGCATTGACACCACAAACGCCATGCGGTCGAGACGGCGGGTCTCGCCGGCGGCAACGGCGGTGTCGGCGAGGAGGTCGAGAAACTCCGCCACCGCCCCCTTGTGCGTGAGCGGAATATTGCACATCACAAGCTCGGGCTGCTTTGCCTTGTGCCGGCCGGCGGTGTAGACGATGCCGGAGCCGGTGCCGGGAGCAAAGGCGGTCTTGATCGCAATCGAGGGGCGGCCTGGGATTTGGGGCATGTTTTGCAAGAATCGGAGTTCTTTTGGTTTTTTGTGTTGTGGTGTGTCTCTGTGTGCTGTAGTGGGGTTGGCACAACTCAGTCTAAAATCT
>MDSV01007283.1_pt1 | contig 13781 bp, 11 predicted proteins | sample 810851 | NCBI WGS metagenome assembly MDSV01 (sample SAMN05326640, study PRJNA326480) | marine metagenome | isolation source: seawater | place: Atlantic Ocean: North East | collected 2012 | reverse complement strand
TGGATCATTTTACCAACTTCTGCAGCATCTATATCAATATGAACAATGATAGCATCCTTACAAAACTGTTCCGGTTTACCTAAAATACGATCATCAAATCTTGATCCTATATTGATTAATAAATCACATTCACAAATTGCTTTATTTGCATAGGCAGTTCCGTGCATACCAAGCATACCTAATGATAATCTGTGAGATTCAGGAAAAACTCCTTTTCCTAATAAGGTAGATGTAACAGGAATATTAGCTTTCTCTGCAAATGCCAATAATACTTCATCTGCTCTTGCTATCATTGCACCATGTCCAGCAAGAATCACTGGTTTCTTGGCCTTAGTGACTACCTCTGCAATTTCTAAAATCTTATCATTATCAATATCAGTATTAATACGATAACCTGGTAAATCCATTTCTGCTCTTAAATCTCCCGTAAAAGGACCAGCGCTAATATCTTTTGGAATATCAATTAAAACTGGACCTGGTCTTCCTGTTGTTGCTATGTGAAATGCTTCTCTTGTAATACGAGGAATCTCATTTGTTTCTCTTACAAGATAAGAATGTTTAACAACTGGCATTGTGATACCAAATATATCTGCTTCTTGAAATGCGTCTTTACCAAGCATCCATGATACCGCTTGTCCAGATACAACAATCATTGGAACAGAATCCATATTTGCAGTCATTATCCCTGTTAAAGTATTTGTTGCACCTGGACCACTTGTAACGAGAACTACAGCAGGCTTACCAGTTGCTCTTGCATAACCATCAGCCATATGTACTGCACCTTGTTCATGACGGACTAATACGAATTCTATATTCGTTTCAGTAGTTATCAATGCATCAAAGATGGGTATAGCTGCACCACCAGAATAACCAAATATATACTCAACTCCTTCATTTTCTAAACATTTAACTAATGCTTGTCCACCTTCTGTTATATTTATTGGCATAATTTATTCCTTAATAATTGAAAATAGGATATATATAGTAATATTTATGTCAATATTTATATATTAAAAAAAAAATTACAAAAAATATAATCTAATTATGTAATTTTATTATTATTTGAGTACAAATTTTACGATTATTTAATATATTTTAAATAAAAAAATTAAATAATATTAAAAATTTATTATTTTAATACTTATTTTTGTTAAAATTATAAATAAATAAATAATTTTTATTAAAATAAAACATATTTTTGTATAAAAAAATATAAATAATTAAGAATTTAGTGTTTTCTTAGTTGTTTTTATGAAAATTTTCCATAAATCAACTTCATCTTTTGCATTTATTAGTAACTCTCTGGCATCTTTGTCTCGAAACGTTCTTGAAATCTGAGAGATTAACTTTAAGTAAAAAGCACTTGTAGCGGTTGGAATTACAACAAAAAAGAAAATCCGAGATAATGTTCTTCGTGTTGGATCAAAACGAACGCCTTTTTTACTAATACCTAACGACATTGCTAAACCTCCCCCTTCAACACCTCTTACATGAGGAAATGCTAAGCCATTATCAACAGCTGTACTAACTATAGCTTCACGCTGTAGAGCTAAATCAGCTAATACCTCAGGGTTTTGAGCAAAACCATTTTGAGCCATTCTTCCGCATAACTCTCCCATGACTTCTTCTGGAGTTTTTCCCTTAATAGGTAGAATCATTAGCTCGGGAGATGTATATCTTTCTATACCTGTTTTTTGAACATCACCATATTGTCTAGTTATTCTATTTCGTTCTATAATCTCAACAGGTTGAAATAAGAATCTTGTACAATTTGGACATCGATTTAAGTCTTCTGCCTTAATAACAGATTGCATCTGGCTTTTAGTTAATGCCATTCCGCAACCGGTACAATTTCCATTAACTACCGCAACAATTGCTTCCGGATTTTTTTGAAGTAGTCTATTAATATGCGTTTTTATTGGAGTGGATAGATCTGCACTTAATGATGAGATAGATTTATCTAATTCATCTAGTCTTGCATTTTGCATTGATACTTTCTTCTGCATTTTTGCGGCAACTAATTCTTGAAGTTGAATTAATTGATTAATTAAACTATGAGTTGTAGGCATTTACTTCCTTATTTAATGGATATTTAATTCTAACACTGTTTATTTTTAAAAAAACTTATTACATAAAATATTTTAATGATTTAAATCAGATATCATACCAACCCCTCTTAAAGTTAGATAAGGATCATAATCAGCATTAATATCAGAAAATTCTGAGAACCACTTAGCATATCCACCAGTTAATATTTTTTTTGATGGTCCTAAATCTCTATCAATTCCATTTAATATCTCTTTTACCATTCCATTAAACCCATTGCTTGAGCCAATGCTTATTGCTTCATTTGTACTTTTTCCAATATTTTTTGAAGTATAAGATAATTTAGTATCTGGTAATAATGCTGTTTTTTCGAATAAATAACTAAGCATTAGATTAGGACCTGGACAAATAACTCCACCAACATATCCTTTTGATTTATTTATCACATCGAATGTTAAAGCAGTACCAAAGTCACAAATAATTATATTTGAATCTAAATGAGATTTTTCATTCCATCTATTAAAGGCTTCAACAGCATTAGCTAGTCGGTCTGCCCCAATCTCATCAGGATATGGATAATTAATATTAATTCCTAATTTTAATTTATTGCTCACCCATAAAATATCATATAATCCGATCTCATTTAGAATGGTTGTGAAAAATGATCTTACTCTTGGCACAACCGAGGAAATTGCGACATGCTTTATCGATTTATATTTTTTTAAAATTTGTTTTATTTCTTCTTTACTCTCATTTAGAGGAAAGCTAGTAGGCGAAGAAATTTCTTCATTTCTAGAATATTTACCAACAGAAATATTTGTATTTCCAATATCTATAACTAACGTATTCATTATATAAAATCTAATCCCAGATCAACACTATGAACAGAATGAGTAAGCGCACCAATAGAAACAGCATCAACTCCTGTATCTGCAATATCTTTTATAGTTTTTAATGTAATTCCACCTGATGCTTCAGTTTTACAAATACCTGAACAATGTGTAACCGCATTTCTTAATTGATCTATAGACATATTGTCTAATAATACCCAATCCGGCTTTGCATGAATTACCTCTTTAAGCTGATCTATTGTATCAACTTCTACTTGAATTTTATATTCTGGATATAACTTCTTTGCAGTTTTTACTGCATCGGAAAGAGTTTTGTTTTCTTTAGATGACCAAATGGAAATATGATTATCTTTTATCATTACAGCATCGTATAAACCCATTCTATGGTTTGTGCCTCCACCAATTGAAACGGCAAGCTTTTCAATTATCCGTAATCCAGGTGTAGTTTTTCTTGTATCTAAGATTAATAAATCAAGCCGATTAGAAGCTTTTAGAAAATTAGAGGTTAACGTTGCAATCCCACACATTCGTTGAAATAAATTTAATGCTGTTCTTTCAGCTTTCAAAATGGAACTAGCAGAACCACGTATCTGTAATAATTTTTTTTCTGATTCAATAGAATCACCATCACTACAAAATGACTTAAATTCTAGTCTTTCATCAATAGTTTGAAATACTTTTTTAGCAATATCCAAGCCAGCAACAATACAACCAGAACGCGAGGATATTAATGCATTAACTATATCTGTTTTTTCTATTAATGCATCAGTTGTTATATCTACTCTATCCAAACCAAGATCTTCATTTAGAGCGTTATCTATGATATACTGTATATCTAGATTATGTGACATCAAATCGATCTGCATTCATAACTTTATTCCATGCTATAATAAAATCATTTATAAATTTATCTTCTGCATTGTCTGATGCATATACTTCAGATAATGCTCTTAGTTGAGAATTAGATCCAAAAACTAAATCAACGGCTGATACTTTACCAATTAATTCTCCTGTTGATAGATTAATACCCTCAAAAACATCGTTATCTAATGACTTCCAAGTGATATTCATATCTAGTATAGTATCAAAAAACTTAGTTGTTAGTTTCTCATCTGAATTTGAAAACATATTTAATTTAATATCATTTAATCCTAATGATCTTAGTCCGCCAATTAATACCGTCATTTCTGGAGCAGATAAGCCAAGTAACTGTGTTTGATCGATTAACATTTCCTGTGGTTTTAATTCAATACCCTCTTTCTTATAGTTTCTATAACCATCAGCGTACGGTTCTAAAACAGAAAAAGAGTCTATATCTGTTTGACTATCTAAAGCATCTCCTCTACCTGGAATAAAAGGAACTGTTTTCCCACACGCTTTTTCAATTGCAACATTACCAGCGAGTACTATTATATCCGCAATAGACGCATCAGTTTTATTTGATATCTCTTCATAAATTTCTAAGACTTTTTTTAACTGTTCTGGTTTATTAACTTCCCATGTATTTTGAGGAGACAATCTTATTCTTGCTCCATTAGCACCTCCCCGAAGATCTGATGATCTAAATATTGATGCACTAGCCCAAGCAGTCTCCACCATTTCTATTGATTTTAATCCACTAGATTTAAGTAATCCTTTAACAGAATTAATATCATAAGAACTATTACCTTGAGGAATAGGATCTTGCCAAATTAAATCTTCGTTAGGAACCTCAGGGCCTAAATATCTAGATTTAGGACCCATATCTCTATGTAAAAGTTTAAACCAAGCTCTAGCAAATGCATCCTGAAATAATTCAGGATTTTCATGAAAACGCTTTGATATTTTTCTATACTCTGGATCTTCTCTCATAGCCATATCAGCTGTTGTCATTATAGTAGTTAGTTTGATTGATGCGTCTTCTACATCAGGCGCTAAATCTTCATCTTTTGGATTAACTGGATGCCATTGATTAGCACCTGCTGGACTTTTTACTAATTCCCAATCATAACCAAATAGTAAATCAAAATAACCATTATCCCATTGGATAGGGTTGGGAGTCCATGCTCCTTCTATACCACTAGTAATAGTATCTCTTCCTTTTCCTGAGTTATAAGTATTATTCCATCCGATCCCCATTTGTTCTAAAGGAGCGCCTTCTGGCTCTTTACCAACATGAGATGGGTCACCGGCACCATGAGCTTTACCAAAAGTATGTCCACCGGCAGTAAGAGCCACTGTTTCTTCATCATTCATAGCCATTCTTCCGAAGGTTTCGCGAATATCAATAGCACTAGCTAATGGATCTGGTTTACCATCTGGACCTTCAGGATTTACATAAATTAGGCCCATTTGAACTGCAGCTAATGGATATGTAAGTGTTCTTTCTCCAATATAGCGTTCATTAGAAAGCCAGACTTTTTCTTTTCCCCAGTTAATTTCTTTTTCTGGTGACCATATATCTTTACGACCACCACCAAACCCAAATATCTTACCTCCCATAGATTCAATTGCTACATTACCAGTTAAAATAAATAAATCTGCCCAGCTAATTTTATTACCATATTTTTTCTTTATCGGCCATAACAATCTCCGAGCTTTATCTAAATTAGTATTATCAGGCCAACTATTCGTTGGAGCAAATCTTTGCGAACCAGTTCCTCCGCCTCCTCTACCATCACCTGTTCTATATGTTCCTGCTGCATGCCAAGTCATTCTTATAAAGAATGGTCCGTAATGACCATAATCTGCTGGCCACCATTCTTTAGAATCTGTCATTAATTTTTTTAAATCATTTTTAAGCTCAAAATAATCAAGCTTTTTAAATTGCTCTTGATAACTAAAGTTATTATCCATTGGGGAAGATTTTTCATCATGCTGATGAAGTATATCTAAATTGATTTGTTCAGGCCACCAGTCATCATTTGTAGTACCTGCATTTACTGATGTTATTGCGCCGTGTATCATTGGGCATTTTTTAGGTTCACTCATATTAAAATATACTCACTTTCATTGAAATAAATTTGTCTTTAAAAGATATAAAAATGTCTAAAATTAGCAAAATATTACCAAATAGAAATCGGGTTCAAAGAATAAATCTTACAAATCGTCTTAATTTGTAAATTTCTGACATCCTGGACAAATGGTTGTTCCTCTTTGAGCTACATATATTTTATTCATAATACTTCTACAGCGATAACATTCTTTTCCATGACGACCGTATGCATTTACCTCATCTTGAGCTTCTCCAGATTCACCATTATAACCCTTAAAATTACTTTTTCCTTTTCCTAAAGAAGTTCCGTTATTTTTGATTCCTATATTTAAAACTTCGATTATAGCATTAAATAATTTTTTAATATTTTTTTTATTTAGTGTATTCGTATTTCTTTTTGGATGAATTTTAGCCAACCACAATGCTTCATCTGCATAAATATTTCCAATTCCAGCTATAAAGGACTGGTCCAAGAGAAATGGTTTAATCATTCTATTTTTTTTTCGTAATATATTATAAAAATATTCAAAAGAAAAATTCTCTGAAATAGCATCTGGTCCAAGTTTATTAAGAATTAAGTCAGGGTTTTTTGTATATACCCACCTTCCAAATTTTCTTGTATCTCTAAAAAATAGTCTTTTTCCATCCGATAATAGTAGCTCTGCTCTATCATACTTACTTTTAGTTCTTGAAAAATTCCCTGACATTCTTAGGTGAATAAAGATGAACTTTTTATTACTTAATAAAAATATTATCCATTTTCCGTGCCTTAAAATTTTTACTATCTTCTCATTACAAATAGATGCTGAAAATTCTTTATAGGAAAAAGGCTTTATAATTGGTAACCAGTCTATCTTTACATCTACTATTGTTCGATTTTCTATTTTACTATTTCGAAGCTGACGAACAACAGTTTCAACTTCAGGAAGTTCTGGCATTAAATATCTCCCAGTGGATTAATAATATCTACATCTGGAAATTCTTTTATAACATCATCATTATATTTTTCTTCAAATAAAATTTTAACATTTGGACCTGCGTCTATTGTTAAATAAATTGGAAGTCCTTGATTCCTTAAACTTTGAACTCTTTTAATTAATGAGTGGGTGGTTTCTGTAAAATAATCTATCGGTGGATTTGCTTCCCTCATAGTAGCATGCATTTCTAATGCGTTCTTTTCCGCTAATAATCCTACTAAATTAAAGTCTTTATTTTTTACTGCTTTATAAATATTTATAAAATCTTCTTCTGCTTGTTTAGGCCAATTTCTATATCTCGGAGAGGTTTCTACAGTTCTTTTCATTCCTAACCTTGAACTAACTTTCTTCTCTGAAAAATTAGTTTTTAAAATACCAATTCTAAACTCAGACCATGTAACATCAATTGGATCTGAAAATGAATCAAGACCATCTTTTCTTTTTCCAGCATTCCATAAAACAAATCCATTAAAAATCGATCTAGAAGCACTTCCGCTTCCTAATCTTGCTAACATAGAAAGGTTTTTTTTGTCTAATTGCCAACCTGTTAAATCATTTAAGGCGAGGACTAAAGCTGCAAAACCAGATGCAGACGATGCTAATCCTGCGCTTGTGGGAATCGTATTAGTTGTATGAACTTCAAAACCAGGCGCACGACAAATTTCTCTGAATAAATTAAGAAAGATGGAAAGTCGTTCTGAAAAATCACTTTCTGGATGCATTAACCTTTCATTTAAAAAAAATTTATCTTGTGGGCTTCTTTTAATTTCCGTAAATGACCCCTTTTTCCCTAATGAAATGGATAAACTACTATTTAATGGAAGATTAAGAACATTATTTCTTTTTCCCCAATATTTACAAAGCGCAATATTTGCAGGAGCAAAAGCTCTTCCAGACTCTTGGGCGCTGTGAGATGTATTTTTAAGTATGGTTTTTACAAATTGATATTGTAGGTCTAACATGTGTTTCCTTTAATACATTAAAAATAAATGAAAAATTTATGAAAAAACCAAAACTCACATTTATTATAATATGTCTTTTAATAATTCATATTATACTTTTTATGGTACTATTACAGAATCCAAAAAATAATAATTCAATAGATAAAAAAACAATAGATAATAATTTATTAATCATATCGAACAATGTTACAGGACTAAAAATGAAAAGCAGTAAAACAACTATATATACACCTAGTAAGGAAATTGGGTGTGTAAGAGTAGATCGGGAGAATAGAAAAACAACCAAAAATTTTAGGAAATTAACTCATGATCCCTATCATGGAGCAATTGTAATTGACGCAATAAGTGGGAAAATATTATTTGAAAAACATGCTTCATCATTCTGTTATCCAGCTAGTGTAACAAAACTAATGACTTTACTTATCGCTTTAGAAGCTATCGACCGAGGAGAAATATCTAAAAATGATAGGATTCATATTAATAGTGAAATTTCTGGTGTAGGTGGCTCTCAACTATACTTGGATCCAAGAGAGACAGATTTTACTGTTGAAGATATGTTATATGGAATAATGGTTCACTCAGCTAACGATGCTGCACGAGCGTTAAGCATTCATATTGCAGGAAGTAAAAATGCATTTGTAAAATTAATGAATAACAAGGCGAAGAATCTAGGAATGAACTCTACGATTTATTATTCGGAGCATGGCTTACCACCAGAAGATGATAATAAACAGCCAGATATAAGTACACCTTATGATATGGCTTTGTTAGCTTTAGCTTGTCTTAGACATCCAGAAACTCTTAATTATACCTCAAAAGAATTAATTTATTTAGGTAAAAGACAAGTAATGTGTGTCACAAGAAACGCTCTAACAAAAAAAATAGGTGGCTATATTGGATGTGATGGTCTTAAAACTGGATTTATCGATAGAGGTGGATGGTCTCTTATTGCTACCGCATCTAGAAATAATCAAAGAATTGTATCTGTAGTTCTTGGATGTAAAGAAAGGGATGTAAGGGATAGTATTTCTCGTAATCTACTAGATAAGGGATTTGAATTAATAGAAAATTAGTCATAGGCTTGACCTAATCTAAAGATACACGTAATTTCTCCTACTTTTCACAGAAGAATAAATAGTTATTAAGGATAAAAAATGAAAATTTCAGTAAAAAATATTAATAAATGTCGTAAAGAGATTGGAATACATATTCCATCAAATATTATGATCAAAGAACATAATGAAACTCTTAAAGTATATTTAAAACATGCAAATATTCCAGGATTCCGAAAAGGAAAAGCGCCAGCTTCAGTAGTAGAAAATAAATATGCAAAAGAAATAAAGGAAGACATTAAAGAAAAAATACTTCCTAAATATTATCAAGAAGCTCAGAAAGAATCCGATCTAGAAATTGTTAATATAATTGAACACTCAGAGGTTGATATTCAAAAAGATCAATCTGCAAAATTTTCGGTTACAGTTGATATTGCCCCACAATTTAAACTGCCTAAATATACAAATATACCAATAAAAACAGAAAAAAAAGTAGTAGAAAAAAAAGATATTGATGAACAGATTAATAATCTTCTAAATCAATACGCAACCTATGATGTTAATGATGATAAAAAAATAGAACCAGGAGATATGGGGCAGCTAACTTATAAGGCATCTATTAATGATGAATTATTGTCAAAAGTAGTTCCTGAAGCAAAAGGAATTGGAGCGGGAAAAGATTATTGGGTATCCGCTGATGAGCATGCTTTTATTCCTGGAATGGGAGAGGCATTAATTGGTTTAGGAGTTGGTGATAAAAAAGAAATAAACATAACTTTTCCAGAATCATTTATGGTAAAAGAATTAGCAGCTATAGAAGCCTGTTATCAAGTAGAGGTAACAAGTATAAAGGTAAAAAAATCTGCTGAATTATCAAAAGAGTTTTTTGAACAAATCCAAGTAGAATCTGAAGAGAAACTAAGAGAGATATTTAATGATCAACTGAATTTGCAGTTGGAGAACGAGGAGTTACAAGAAAAACATAATCAAATAATATCATATTTGATTAAAAAAACTAAGTTAGAAACTCCTGAAAGCATTGTTCAACAACAAACTCGTGATGTAATGTATGATATAGCTCGTCAGAGAATGATGGATGGTCTATCACAAGAGCAATTAGCTAGTAAACAAGAAGAGTTATTAGAAGAAGCTGGAGAACGTGCACTCGAGAATGTGAAACTACGATTTATTGTTCTTGCTATTGCTGATGAACAAAAATTTTCATCAACAAATACAGAAATTGATGAAGAAGTTACTAAAATTGCTCTTCAGCAAAGAAAAGATCCTGAAGTTTTAAGAAAAGAAATGATAGAAAATAATACTTTTCAATCAGTAAGCGATCAAATTAAATTTAATAAAGCTATGAGCTATATGGTTGAAAATGCTAATAGAAAATAATATTTAGTAGGTAATTAACTCTTGATAACTATGATATGCGAAGATAAATTAATATTTTAAAATTTAAATTGAGGCGATAAATGATGCAAGAAACAGCAAATATGTTAATTCCAATGGTAATTGAACAAACAGGACGTGGTGAAAGATCATATGATATATATTCCAGATTATTAAAAGAGCGTATTATTTTTTTAGGAACAGGTATTGACGATAATGTTGCTAATTTAGTTATAGCCCAACTCCTTTTTTTACAAAGTGAAGATGCTGAAAAAGATATTAGCTTATATATTAATTCTCCTGGCGGTGTAGTAACATCGGGTCTAGCAATTTATGATACAATGCAATTTTTAAACTGCGATATAACAACATATTGCGTCGGTCAAGCGGCAAGTATGGGAGCTGTTTTACTAGCTGCTGGAACCTCTGGAAAACGTTATGCATTACCAAATGCAAGGATTATGATACATCAGCCGCTTGGAGGAGCACAAGGTCAAGCAACTGATATTAATATTCAAGCGCAAGAAATTATGCGTATTAAAAAAATATTAAACCAAATTTTATCTACGCATTCTAAAAAAAGTATAAAAGATTTAGAAAAAGATACAGATCGCGATAATTTCATGTCAGCGAAACAGGCAGTTGAATATGGATTAATTGATAAAGTAGTTTCAAAAGCTGAATAAGATTAATCACACTATGAATTCTAATAATACAAGTATAGATAGTGATAATAGCCAAAAAATATTACTGCCTCATCAAATAAAACAAAAATTAGATGAGTATGTCATTGGGCAGGAAGAAACGAAACGTGTTCTATCTGTTGCTGTATACAATCATTACAAACGTCTTTTATTTAAAAATGATGAAGATCCTATTGAAATTGAAAAAAGTAATGTATTACTTATCGGTCCTACTGGATGTGGAAAAACATTGTTAGCTAAAACTTTAGCAAGAATATTAAAAGTTCCTTACGCAATAACCGATGCAACAACAGTAACAGAAGCTGGTTATGTTGGTGAAGATGTTGAAAATATTTTATTACAATTAGTTCAAGCTGCGGATTATAATATAGAAAGAGCACAATGTGGTATTATTTATATAGATGAAATTGATAAAATTGGTAGAAAAACTGAAAATGTTTCCTTAACACGTGATGTCTCCGGCGAAGGAGTTCAACAAGCTCTTCTAAAAATAATTGAAGGAACAAAATCACGTATACCACCTAAAGGAGGCCGAAAGCATCCACAACAAGAATATCTAGAAATGGATACATCTGATATATTATTTATCTGTGGAGGAGCCTTTGTTGGAATAGAAGATATATTAAACAAAAAGAATGATAATTCTTCTATTGGTTTCAATAAAAGCGATAAAAATAATAGTTTGTTATCTAATTCTGTTGAACCAGAAGACCTCCTAAAGTTTGGATTAATTCCTGAATTCATCGGTAGACTTCCGGTTGTTACTATACTAGATGAATTAAATGTTGAGGAGTTAATGCATATATTAACAAAACCAAATAATGCCATTTTAAAACAATATAAGAAATTATTGAGTATCGATGGTGTTGAATTAAAATATGATAATAAAGCCTTAAAAACATTAGCTAATCTAGCTATTGAAAGAAAAACAGGAGCTAGAGGTCTACGAGCAATGTTAGAAAAAGTAATGCTTGATGCTATGTATTCAATACCTCAAGAAAAAAATATTGACGAATTTAAGATTACAAATCAATTAATCGAAGAAAAATTAAAAGCTATTAAAAAAATATAATTTAAACAGAAAATAAATATGATGAATCTTATTTACGTTCTAAAATTATCAATGTTGGAAGACCTAATATATCATATTCCTCTAGAACATTTTCGGTATTATCAAAATTACTTGCATCAAACTTAATGAAAATAAAGTCTTTGAGTGCTTCTTTAACTTTTGCATTTTGAAATGACTTATCTAATTCGTTACAACTTTTACACCAGTATGCCCAAAAATCTATGATAACATTTTTATCGGATAATGAAGCACTTGCTAATGCATAATTTAGATCCTTCGACGTAGATATAGTATCTTTATTTATATTATTATTTAAACCCTTTATAAATAAACTCATATACCATATTGAAAGTATTAACATTAAGGTTCCAAAAAGATATTTTACATAAATCATCCATTTACCCGGCTTAGGAAGAAAGAATAGTCCTGCGCCAATAAACGGCCAAGGTAACGACATACCTAAACCAAGCATAAACGGTAAAGACAGTCCAAGTGATGGATTGGAATTATAAATATCTGATGATAAAATTAAAACAGCAATAACAACAGGTGCAACACATGCTCCGGCTAAAACTCCGGATAAGGAACCCATACTAAACGCCGTTATATTCTTACTTTTATTCTTATTTATTGAAATATTCTGAATTTTTGAAAAATCAATTTTCAATAAATCAAATATTATAAATGCTAAAATAATAAAGATTAAAGAAATTAGTAAATTAAACCACGGGTTTGAATTAATTTCCCCAAATATAGAACCTGTTAAAATAGTTATAACTCCTAATAAACCATATGCTAAAATTATTCCTAGGCCGTAATAAGCTCCTAACTTAAAACCTATTTTTTTAGAGCCTGCTTGTGCTCCTGCTCCAATAATCGCTATATTAACCGGGATCATTGGCAATACACATGGAGTTAAATTTAGAAGTAATCCGCCTAATAGAATAAGAATAATCGTTAAAATAGAGCCAGACTCATTAATAAAACTTACTGGATCAGTAATAAATGAATTAAAAATATTATTAGAAGATTTAATATAAGCTTTCTCTTCTGTTAGAAATGCAAGAAGTTCATTCGGGCTCATATATTCGGAAGCTCTTTTTTTAACAATAAATACTGGATTTTGTTTTGATGATACTTCTTCTTGGTTAACAACCTTTTTATTTAAATTATTATTAATAAATAAGTTTGTTTCTCCAGGAAAAAAACAAGATGTATCATTGCATCCATGATACTTAATGGATATGTCATTAGGTAAATTATTTGAATTAAATCTTAGACTAAAACTCTCAGAATAGACCTGTTTACTATTATTATTAGGATCAGAAATTATATTTTTATTTGGCCACTCTAATGGAGATATTAAATTCTCATTTGAATCTATCAATCTAAAACTATCGGCATAAATATAATGCTTTTTAGGAATTTCTACATTTAGGTAAGAAAAATTATTTTCAATTTTAACTTCAAATTTAAATGGTCCGGATATTTCAATACCGAAGCATGGTAGAAATGAAAGAAAGCAGATAATAGATATGGCGATCTTCATGTGATTATTTATTACCTTGATCTCTAATTAAAAATCTCAACGGTGATTTTCTAACATCATCAATTATCTTTGTTCCCTCATCATATAATTCAGGATCATTTAGTAATTTTCCAATCGTTCCATTTGTTGAGTTTAACTTTGTCATTGCAATGCTAAGTTCATTTGCTGCTTCTTGTAAATCATCTATCACAGTATTATC
>MDSV01109389.1_pt1 | contig 13782 bp, 9 predicted proteins | sample 810851 | NCBI WGS metagenome assembly MDSV01 (sample SAMN05326640, study PRJNA326480) | marine metagenome | isolation source: seawater | place: Atlantic Ocean: North East | collected 2012 | reverse complement strand
GAACCAAAACTATTAAAATCTTTCTTTTCTACTCCTCGTTCTAATAAGTAAGGTGTCGTGGGATTTTCTTCAGGAATGACTCCCGCAGGAGAAATATGATCGGTAGTAATAAAGTCACCAAAATATCCAAGTACCGCTGCATTCTTGATATCTTCTAGTTCACCTGCGGGCTCTTCACACCCTTCAAAAAAGGAAGGCTCTCTGATATACGTAGATGTATCTTCCCAAGAAAAAGTTTCACCCGTTGCAGCAGGTAGAGCATTCCATTGATCATTAGCATTAAATACATCCGCATACACATCTTTATAATACTGTGAGTTCGCGGCTATCTTAATCGCATCAGCTAATTCTTCAGTTGTAAACCAGATATCATTAAAAAATACATCCTGGCCCTCACTATCTACTCCAATAGGATCACTTTCTAAATTAATATCTACGGTTCCAGCTAAAGCATAAGCAACTACTAAAGGAGGAGAAGCTAGATAATTAGATTTGGTAAGCGGATGCACGCGTCCTTCAAAATTACGATTACCGGATAATACAGCAGCTACGGTTAAATCATTTTCTCGAATCGCTGCATCAATCGGCTGATCAAGGGGGCCACTATTACCAATACAGGTTGCACATCCGTATGCAGCTACATTAAATCCAAGTTTTTCAAGAGGCTCTAGAAGACCTGATTCTTTTAAATATTCCGTAGCTACCTGTGAGCCAGGCGCTAACGATGTTTTTACGTATCCAGGGATAGTCATTCCTTTTTCTACTGCTTTTTTAGCCACTAAGCCTGCACCCATAACTAAGCTAGGGTTAGATGTATTCGTACAGCTTGTAATCGAAGCAATAACAACAGACCCGTCTTTTAATGTTCCACGCCCATCTATATCTATCTGTTTTTCCGTAGGATTAAAATCGGTATTAAACTCTTCTTTTAATGCTGAAAGAGCTAATCGTTGATGTGGTTTATTCGGTCCTGCTACCACGGGCTCTACATCTTCCAAAGCAAGCTCTAGTTTATCATTATACTCAGCTTCATCTGTAAATCCCCATAAGCCTTGTGCTTTGCAATAAGCTTCTACGAGCTCACATTGCTCGTCGGTTCGTCCTGTTTCTTTTAGATACTCAATTGTTTTTTCATCAATCGCAAAGAAACCCATCGTGGCTCCATACTCAGGACCCATATTAGCAACCGGACATCGATCTGCTAGCGAAAGATTAGAGGCTCCTTCTCCATAAAACTCTACAAACTTACCTACTACGCCTAATTCACGTAACATTTTAGTTACAGTCAATGCTAAATCTGTAGCAGTAACACCGGGCCGCAAAGCGCCTGTTAATTTAAATCCTACTACTTCAGGAGTTAAAATAGGAATAGGCTGACCCAACATAGCTGCTTCGGCCTCAATACCTCCTACACCCCAACCTAGAACACCCATACAATTAATAGTCGTAGTATGTGAATCTGTTCCTACTAAGGTATCTGGATATGCAACACCACTTGAATCAATCATCACACAATCTGCTAAATACTCCATATTTACTTGGTGACAAATACCTAATCCAGGAGGCAATACGCGTAACTTATCAAATGCTTGCTGGCCCCATTTCAAAAATTTGTAACGCTCTTCATTACGCTCGAACTCTCGATCTACATTTAATTTAAATGCCATAGAGTTTCCTGCTGTATCTAATTGCACCGAGTGATCAATGACTAGATCGACAGGAATGAGTGGTTCAATTTTTCCGGCCGGTTTTCCAGCCTTTTCCATAGCCGAACGAAGAGCGGCTAAATCGACCACACAAGGAACCCCTGTAAAATCCTGTAATAATACTCGGGCGGGCATATAAGGCAGTTCTTTTTTCTCAGATGAAGGGCTCCAATTAGCTAATTCTTTTACTTGTTCTGGTGTATACGCTGGATGCCCTTGCATACGCACTAAAGACTCTAATAATATTTTTACCGACTTAGGAATACTTGATAAATTACCATGACCTGCTTCTTCTAAAGCGGATAAACTAAAGTAATCTATAGTTTTACCTGAAGACAAATCTAATGACTTCTTAGTAAAATTAAAATCAGACATCGCAACTACACCTTTCTTAATTCGATTATCAAAACCTACTTCGAAGATTTCCATGTGTCAATGGATGAATGAAATCAATACGTAAATTTTAACGCAATGCTTTTTTGGTCTCTTTGGCTAATCGCTTCAACTTGCCATCTAATAAGATTTTTTTAGTAGGCGGCATTCGGTCAATAAACAAGACTCCGTTTAAATGATCTAATTCATGCTGAATAGCGCGGGCTAATAATCCTTTAGCATGTATCTTTTGGGGGTTCCCTTCTAAATCCATGTATTCAGCATCTACTTCTACCCAACGCTCAATCTCTGACTGTATCCCAGGAAAACTAAGACAGCCTTCGATTCCATTTTCTGTTTCTTCAGAATGGTTAGTAATCACTGGATTTACTAAAAATAAAGGCATGGAAATATCTGGGTTATCTCGTTCTCCATGTTTACTCATATCCGCTGTAGGAGGGATATCCAATACAAAGATACGCTCTAAACGACCGGCTTGCTCTGCTGCTAAACCTATGCCTTGGCTCTGATACATAATTTCCAACATTTTATCAGCTAATGTTTTTAGATCTTGATTAAAGACCTTAACTTCTTCTGCTACTTGACGAAGAATGGGATTGCCAAATTTTTGTAATGTTAGCTGCATATCTTTATGCCTATATAAAACTTTGCCTTAAATCTAGAAAAATCCTTTTTCTTCTACAATAAAATCATCCGGAATTTCTGCAATAAATCGAGATGGTTCAAGAAATATAATACCACCATCTCGTTGACGACGTACCATGGGAGCACATAAAAATAATTCATCCTCAGCTCGAGTGATGGCTACATAAAAAAGGCGTCTCTCCTCTGCGTCTCCTTGGTCTTCTACTGCTTTTTTACTTGGAAACATATCTTCATTTACGAATAAAATAAATACCGCCTTCCATTCTAAGCCCTTTGCTTGATGGACAGTACTTAATCTTAAAATATTTTCATCAGCGGTTTGTTCAGCTTGCGCAGCTGCATCTGTATCTAAATTAGTTAATAGTGCTACCTCAGCTAGAAAGGTTTCCACAGAATCAAACTTAGTTGTAAAATCAATTAGACCATCAATATCCTCACTTCGAAACTTATGATTATCAAATGTTTCCTCCATGTAATTTTTATAAAATAGTTTATTAAAACGGAAAATAACTTCACCAGGATCCGCATCTAACCCCTCATCACGGTAAGAAGAAAAAATAGCGGCTACCTTATTCCATAATTCCTGAGCAGCCGCAGGTAATCTAGCCGATAATTGGGTGAGAGTTTCTTCATGCAATAAATTTACTCGTCCTTCAAAATGAGTAAATAATTTAGCTGCTGTCTTTGTGCCTACCTTTGGAAAAAGCTCTAATAGTCGATTAAATGCTAAGGCATCGGAAGGATTCTGTATAACGCGTAATAAGCTACATACATCTTTAATATGGGCTTGCTCAAAAAAACGTACGCCTGATGTAACAATATAGGGAATCTGCTCTCTAGCTAGCTCCATTTGCAGTTCCATCGCATGAAAATGAGATCGATATAATATACAACAATCCGCGGGTTTAATGCCTTCTCTACGTAATGATTGTAAAGATTCAATAATATATCTTGCTTGGGTTGAGCCATCCCTTATACGAGCAAGTCGAGGTTGAGCACCCGATTCTCGAACTGCACTAAGTTCTTTCTGAAACTGTTCTGGATTACCTGCAATGACCGCATTGGCCACCTCTAAGATTTCTGGCGTACTTCGATAATTAATCTGGAGTTTATATGTTTGAGCATTTGGATACGAATTTTCAAAATCTAGAAAATTTCGAAAATCTGCTCCTCTCCATGAATAAATACTCTGAAAATCGTCACCAACAACCATGAGATTTTGATGCTTTGCCACTAACTGATTTACGATAGCTGCTTGGAGTAGATTTGTATCTTGATACTCATCTACTAGTACATGTCGAAAAGTATGCTGATAAAACTCTCTGACCTGATCATGTTCGGCTAATAATTGATATGCATAAATTAACAAATCATCAAAATCCATAGCATTCGCTTCTTGTTTCTTTTTACTGTAAAGCTTATGTGCCTTCAGCACATCCTCTACATTTACATCTGCATATTCAAATCGCTGCTTTATAGCTTCTGTTAACTCTCCTTGCCTTCCACTCACCACACCAAATAAACTCAGAAGTACTTCTGGTTTAGGGAAACTCTTTTTATCCATTCCTAATTCATCAATACAGCTTCTCATTAATTTTTTTGCATCATCAGTATCTAGAATAGAAAAATCTTTTCCAAAGCCTATGCGATCTGCATGTTGTCTAAGTATACGATTAGCAAAGGAGTGAAAAGTTCCACTATGCCCGCTATTAAACTGCCTGTTTACCAATTCTTCGGCTCTGGAAAGCATTTCATTTGCTGCTTTATTCGTAAAAGTTAATAACAAAACCTCCCAGGGCTCTACTGACTTTTCTGTCACTAACCATGCTAGACGATAAATTAATGTTCTAGTTTTGCCTGTTCCAGCAGCAGCAACTACAAGAGCTGGACCGTCTGGAGCGGATACGGCTTGATACTGCTCATTATTTAACTCTTCTTTAAAATCCATATAAATAAGATAAAGGAACTATAGGAACAAAAAAAGCGAATTGATTATGAACGACATAATAAAGCTGAAAAAGAACCGTCCGATCCTGCTTCCCAAGGTAAAATTTTAATACTGTCTTTAAGGAAGAAATCGGGATTTTTTTTAATCCATTTGTCTATTAAGCCCTCGTTTTCTTCATATTCAAGCGAACAAGTGCTATATACCATTCGTCCTCCCGATGCCACATAATGTGCACATCCGTTTAAAATATCATACTGTAATGTATTAAGCGCCTTAAGGCGTTCTTGATTGATTCTCCATCGAGCATCAGAACGACGCTGAAGTACTCCACTATTACTGCATGGAACATCTAATAAAATAGCATCAAATAGTTTATCTTTTAAACTTTGTTTTGGATATCGTGCATCACCCTGAATAATTTGAGCTTTTGAAATATTCATACGCATCAAATTATCTTCCAATCGTGGCAAACGATCTTCATGTAATTCCATGACTGTTAATCCTGCTGCACTTTGCATTCTTTCTGCAATCAATACTGACTTTCCTCCTGGAGACGCACATGCATCTAATACTTTTTCACTCGTTTTAGGATCTAATAAATTTACCGCATGAATAGTGGACGGATCTTGAACAATAAACCATCCTTGCTGATATCCAGGTATTTCCGGTACACCTACTCCTCGAGGAAGAATAAAAAATATTTCTTTATCAGATTGTGGATGTAATACGGGTTCGATTTGCATTTTCTGTAATGCTTCCACAAAAGCATCTGCTTCTACTTTTTCTTTATTTAACCTAATAATTGTATTTGGAATTTGATTATTCCATGTAGCTAGCATATGGGTAGATTTGATGCCGTATCTATGAATCCATCTTTGAAAGAGTTCTTTCGGATGAGAAAATTGAATAAAATCAGGTTGGCTAGCAAGTGCCTCTACTACCTGCGCTGACTCTCTATCAAATCTTCGTAAAATAGCATTTACTAATTTAGCTGCGCCCATCCCATTGGGCTGTCTTTTAGATGCTTCTACACATTCGTTAATAGCTGCGTATACAGCTACATTCTCCATGAACATTAATTGATAAATTCCAATATGCAAAATAGCTAAAGTAAGATCAGAAGGCTGTTTATGAACCCATTGATTAATAACCCATCTTAAGATACCATATTTCCTAATACAACCGTGTACGAGCTCCATAATAAAAGGAAGGTCTTTATCGATATCTGCAAGTTTTCTATCGGGAAAATTACCGCACTCCATCCACTCAGCTAAAACTCTAGCAGCCATTAATCGACTATTAGTTGCGGAGCTCATTTATTCTTTTTCATCAAAAGGTTCTTCGATGAAAGAATCTTTATTTTTAACTAGCTTCTCAATCTTTTGCTCTACCTCATTTAATCGCTTTGAACAACGATCAACTAAGGTGGTTCCTTCCTCGAAATGCTTGATCATTTCCTCTAAGCTCAATTCACCACTTTCCATTTGTTCAACCAATATCTCTAGTCGTTCTAACGATTTTTCAAAAGACTCTTTTTTTTCTGCCATCTTATTCTCCTACATGTAATTTACTTTGATTTTTGTACATCCGAAATTAATTCACCATCTTTTAAAACCGTGATAATTGAATCTCCTATCTTTATATCCGAAGTTGAGTGTACTACGGACCCTGTTATATCTCTTGTAATGGAGTATCCCCTTCCTAAAACCGCAAGAGGGTTTAACATTCGCAATTGGTTATGTATTGCCTTCACCTTATTTATTTGATCACTAGTACGTTTTTGTACTTGATGTTTCAAAGAAGTGGCATGCTCATCAATATGCTGTTGAGCTTGTTGTATGGATCGATCTACTGCATGAAAGCTTTTCAATCGTGCTGCAGTCAGCCGCTCCGCTTGTACTTGTTTTTGCTGAACTAATAAATTAACCATTTTTTCTTCCATACGATGAATGTTTTGATGGAATAATCGAACTGTTTGTTTTGGTTCATGAAAAACTGGATTTAAAGCAGCTTGATTTAATCTTAGTTTAATCTCTTGAATAAAAATAATTAATCTACGGTTTAATGATTCTTTACATTGTAATAGTTGGGCTTGTAATTCTTTTTCTTCGCGAACAGCAAGTTCAGCTGCAGCAGAGGGGGTAGGCGCACGAAGATCGGCAACAAAATCCGCAATCGTAAAATCTATTTCATGTCCAACAGCTGAAATAATTGGTAAACCTGATGCTGCAATAGCACGAGCAACAATTTCTTCATTAAACGACCATAAATCCTCTAAACTTCCGCCTCCTCGACCCACAATTAATAAATCTAGGTCGTCTCGAGAATTCATATATTCGATAGCAGCGGAGATGCTTTTTGAGGAGCCTTCTCCTTGAACAGAAACGGGTGCGATAAGAATTTGAATACTTGGAAACCTCCTTGTAAGAACATTAATAATATCTCGTATGGCAGCTCCTGTAGGAGAAGTAATAATACCAATCTTTCTTGGAAGTAAGGGTAATGATTTTTTTATAGCGGGATCAAATAATCCTTCAGCCTCTAATTTAATCTTTAATAATTCAAATTGCTGCTGAAGAGCTCCTTTCCCGGCCTCCTCCATCTTTGAAGCAATTAATTGAAATCTTCCGTTAACCTCATAAATAGATGTTCTTGCCAATAAACATACTTTTATTCCATCCTTAGGTACAAATCCCACTGCATGATTATCACGAGAGAACATTGCACATGAGATGGATGCGAGCTCGTCTTTAAGTGTAAAGTACCAATGACCACTACCGTGAATAGTAACACGAGATAGTTCCCCTTCTACCCATACTTCTCCAATACCATTTTCTAATATATGGCGAGCTTTTAGATTTATCTCTGCTACTGTGTGAATATTTCTTTTATCGCTCATTAACATTACCTATATTATGTATAGATACGAATTGCTTGAATACTGCTAGCTCTACCTGTTCTCATATCTACATCCACAATAGCGCCTTCTAGAGCGGTGTCATCTTCAGCAACATCAAATCGACTTGGTATGCCTGAAATAAATTTTTTAGTCACTGCTTCTACTTCTCGTCCCAAAATAGAATCTTGTGGTCCAGTCATTCCAAGGTCGGTCATAAAAGCTGTTCCTTTTGAGAAAATACGAGCGTCTGATGTCTGGCAATGGGTATGGGTACCTGTAACAGAAGTGACTCTTCCATCTAAATATCTTCCAAAAGCCATTTTTTCAGATGTTGCTTCAGCATGAATATCTACAAAAATAACTTTATCCTGAGATAACTCACCTTTTAATAATTCATCCATTGTAAGAAATGGACAAGATTGATGCGGCTGCATAAACACTCGACCAATACACTGAACCACTGTGATTGTTCCCTCAGGAGTATCTATTCTTACCCAACCACGTCCGGGTGCAGATTTAGGAAAATTTAATGGTCGGATTACACGATCTTCTAAATCAATATTCTCAACCATTTCACGACTATCCCATGAGTGGTCTCCTAAAATAATTACATCCGCTCCTGCCTCCAATAAAGCATGCGTAATATCGGGTGTGGGACCTCTACCTGCTGCAGAATTTTCCCCATTCGCTATTACAAAATCCACTTTACCTTGAGAACGTAAATCACTTACTACTTTGGAGAACGTCGTTCGTCCGGGTTTACCAACAATATCACCAACTAATAATATTTTCATTTATTGCCTTTCTTCGTGTGTACTTTACAGAACTATAGCAATGTGTCGAGATGTGCTTCAGGTTCTAATTAATAAATAGAGTTAATGAGGTGTTTGGATCTCTATATCTGAAGTTGGTATACAGCAGCAGGGTAATATATCTCCATCTTTAACATACCCTAATGGTTTACCTGCGGGATACCGAACTTGGCCACGCATTAACATAACTCGACAAACTCCACAATCTCCAACTCGGCAATGGTATTCATTCTCTATTTCTGCACGATCTAATGCGTCTAAAATATTATAATCTTTTGTTTCATCAAATTCGGCTGGTTGCAGCTGCTGATCAACATAGATTCTATGACTCATTATTTTTTACAATTCTAAATCTTCAAAATCACTACTATCTACTGACGCATCTACTTGGCCTACTAAATAAGATGAAATCTCGGCCTCTTGTGGAGCTACCTGAACATTATCACTTACTAAATAAGAATTAATCCAAGGCAAAGGATTACTTTTGATATCAAAGGGCGCCTCATATTGCAGCGCCAATAAACGCTGATTACTTATATATTCAACATATTGTTTAAGAATATCTGCATTTAATCCCAACATAGAGCCATCTTTAAATAAATAATCTGCCCATGCTTTCTCTTCTTCTACTACGCTTAGAAATAGCTCCCTACCCTCTGGTTTCATCTCTTGAGCGACCTCTACCATTTCAGGGTCATCTTTCCCATCTGCCCATAAATTTAACATGTGCTGCGTTCCTGTTAAATGCAATGCCTCATCTCGAGCGATTAATTTAATAATCTTTGCATTTCCCTCTAGTAATTGTCGTTCTGCGAAAGCAAATGAACATGCAAAAGATACATAAAAACGAATGGCCTCTAGGGCATTAATAGCACATGTAGCCAGATACAGTTTCTTTTTGATATTACGCTTACTTACCTCGTAAGTCTTTCCCTCAATCTCATATGTACCTTCACCTTGAATGTTGAATGTATGCGACATAGTAATAATATCATCAAAATACACTGCTATTTTAGATGCACGATTAATAATATTTTCATTAATAACAATATCATCAAAAACTTCTCCTGGATTAGCAAAAAGATTTCGAATGATATGCGTGTACGAACGAGAATGAATGGTTTCAGAAAAAGCCCATGTTTCAATCCAAGTTTCTAGTTCGGGTAACGATACCATTGGTAACAAACATACGCTCACACTTCGTGCAGCAACCGAATCTAATAAGGTTTGATATTTTAAATTGGAAATAAAGATATGCTTCTCTGCTTCACTGAGATTCTGCCAATCTGCACGATCTTTAGACACATCAATTTCTTCTGGTCTCCAGAAAAATGATAACTGCTTCTCAATTAACTGCTCAAATATAGGATGTCTTTGTTGATCATACCTTGCCACATTTACACTATTACCCATAAACATAGGTTCTGTAAGTGTGTCATTTTCTCCTTGTCTAAATGTTGAATAAGCCATTCTTCAAACTCCAATCTTACTGTATTTCTTTTTCATGTTATATTTTACAAGCTCCGCCTTCGCATCCACCATCCTGAATATCTTCTTGAGCATCGGATGCTCCGTCTCGAGTGTTATGGTAATATAATGTTTTGATGCCCAATTTATAAGCCATTACAATGTCCTTCAAAATATCCTTAACAGGAACTTTTCCTTCTGGATATTTAGAGGGGTCATAATTCGTATTAGCTGATATTGTTTGATCTACAAATTTTTGCATGATACCTACTAGTTCTAGATAGCCCTTATTACTTGGAATGCTCCATAGTAATTCATATTGATGCTTTAATCTTTCAAACTCTGGCACTACTTGTTTTAAAACTCCATCTTTACTTTGCTTTACGCTTACTAATCCACGAGGAGGCTCTATGCCGTTAGTGGCATTAGAAATCTGAGATGAAGTTTCTGATGGCATCAGAGCGGTTAATGTAGAATTCCTCATTCCATGCTCTTTAATCATCTTTCTTAGCTCATCCCAGTCTAATTGGAGGGGTTCGTTACAAACATCATCTAGTTCTTTCTTATATGTATCAATAGGCATAATTCCTTGAGAATAGGTGGTCTCATTATATAAAGGACAAGGACCGACTTCCTTAGCAAGATTAGCTGAAGCCTTCATCAAATAATATTGAAGTGCTTCAAATGTTCGATGTGTTAATGCTTTCGCTGATCCATCGGAGTAGCGCACTCCATTTTTTGCTAAATAATATGCGTAGTTAATCACCCCAATACCTAAAGTTCTTCTGCCTAAAGAAGCATTACGTGCAGCTGGTACCGGATACCCCTGATAATCTAATAAGCTATCAAGAGCTCTTACTGCTAAATCTGATAAATCCTCTATCTCATCTAAAGATTCTAATGCACCCAAGTTAATCGCCGATAGTGTACATAAAGCAATTTCTCCTTCTTCATCATTAATATTATTTAATGGTTTAGTTGGTAATGCGATCTCTAAACATAAATTACTCATTCGCACGGGAGCTACTTTAGGGTCAAATGGACTATGTGTATTACAATGATCGACATTTTGGAGATATACACGACCTGTACTTGCTCTTTCTTGTGCAAACACACCAAATAGCTCTAATGCACTTACCTGCTTTTTACGAATTGCTGGATCATCTTCATATTGTAAATATAGTTTCTCAAATAATTCTTGGTCAGCAAAAAATGCGTCGTAAAGCCCTGGAACGTCAGATGGGCTAAATAGTGTAATTTTTTCATTCTTAATCATGCGAGTGTACATCAGCTTATTAAACTGGACGCCATAATCTAGGTGTCGAACTCGATTTTCTTCCACTCCTTTATTATTTTTTAGTACAAGTAGATCTTCTACCTCTAGGTGCCAAATGGGATAATACAAAGTAGCAGCTCCTCCACGAACACCTCCTTGAGAACAACTTTTGACTGCTGTTTGAAAATGCTTAAAGAATGGAATACAACCGGTATGAAAAGCTTCTCCATTACGAATGGAACTGCCGATAGCACGAATTCTGCCTGCATTAATACCGATACCAGCACGTTGACTAACATATTTAATAATTGCACTTGAGGAAGCACATACTGAATCCAGACTATCTCCGCTTTCAATCAGTACACAGGATGAAAATTGTCTCGTGGGTGTTCGGATACCTGCCATAATAGGGGTAGGTAATGAAATTTTGAAAGTAGAAACTGCGTGATAAAAACGCTCTACATAGAGCAGTCTTTTATTTTTTGGATAATGAGCAAAAAGACAAGCTGCTACGAGAACATAAAGAAATTGAGCACTTTCAAAGATTTGCCCTGTGACACGATCTTGGACGAGATACTTCCCTTGTAGCTGCTTTACCGCTGAATAACTAAATGTTAAATCACGAGAATGTCGAATAAATGCATTCATCTTATCGAAATCTTCAGAGGTGTAATCTTCTAGTAAAGAGCTATCATAACGCCCATCTTTTACCATTTTTTGAACATGATCATATAAATTAGGCGGATCAAATTGAGCGTAAGCTTTTTTTCGTAAATGAAAAATAGCGAGTCGAGCCGCTAAATATTGATAGTCTGGGGTTTCCTCTGAAATTAAATCTGCTGCAGATTTTATAATTACTTCGTGAATATCTTCTGTTTTAATCTCATCACATAATTGCACATTGGCATTTAGTACTACTTGCGAAACCGATACGTTATCTAATCCTTCTGCTGCCCATGTAACAACTTTATGAATTTTTTCGAGATCTAATCCCTCTCTTTTTCCGTTACGTTTTACGACTCGTATGCCATTTATCGTACTTTTTTCAGCTTTTTTATTATCTATAACTACTTTTTTTTCTTCATTTTCTTTATAAATTGCATCGCTCATAATTGTTAATAACTCCGTTTTTTATTAACTTTTTTCTATTTTTACCCAAAAAAACGGCATATTTTGGCTGTTAATAACTTTTCGGAAAAAGTACTAGATATTGCCGCTTTTGCTGAAAGTTACACAACATATGGTGTCTTTGCATTCTACGCAAGGTAAATTTTTTATTTTTTATAAAAAAATTAAACTTCTCTAATATTCCTCGTATTTTTTCTCAATATTTTTTTCATTATTCAAATTATATATGTTGCTCAACATGATATTTATAAAAATGATTGCATCATGCGTATCAAACAGTATGATGCCTCACTCTTTTAAGGATTGCGGGGTAGAGCAGTCTGGTAGCTCGTCAGGCTCATAACCTGAAGGCCGCAGGTTCAAATCCTGCCCCCGCTACCAATTCTTTTGATTATTATTCCTTAATAAACCTTCAAAAAATCATCCTTGTTCGTTGTATAGTGAGGAGAGCGCTTATTGCATTGCATAGCCCATTTTTTATGAACGCCCTGTGCGCCAAAAAATACCTTATTGGAACCTATTTTATGATTAATACTATCTAATACCCTCATTCTTACATCTGAAGATTCTGTATTATAAACTGAAAATAGATGTTGTTGCTGATGGTCTCCTGTTTGTATATTTAATAAAATAATCCCACACTTCTTATACTTATATCCCTTTTTATAAATAGATCGTAATAGCTGCTTGCTATGCTTAATAATTAATCCTGTATCACAAACCGCATAATCAAAACCAACTGTAGCTGAATTATGATATTGTGGATCATTCTTCCGAAAAATATTGGTCTTTAAAAAAATACATATTCCCTGCGCACGTCCTCTTTGCTGGCGCATTTTTTCACAGGCACGAGCAACATAATTAGCTAATGCTTCTTCAATCATACTCAGATCTTCAATCAACATACCAAATGATTTAGACGACATAATATTTTTACGAGGAATAAAGGACTCTAAATCTAAACAAGGCGTGCCTCTTAACTCGTACACTATTTTCTCCCCCACTACGCCTAACTTTTTTCTTACTAGCTGGGAATCTGCATCTCGTAGCTCTAATCCTGTGCGTATATTCATCGACCTTAATCTTGCGCCTGACCGATGCGATATTCCCCATAAATCTTCAACGGATAATCCTTTGAGAATCTCTTTTTGTAATTGAGGATTGCGTATATCAAATATGCCGTCGCACATGTGTTTTTTTGCATGATGGTTAGCCACTTTTGCTAACGTCTTGGTCGGCGCAATACCTAAAGAGGTAGGGATACCGGTCCACTGAAATACTTTCTTTCGGATATGATAGGCATGACTCACTATATTTAAAAAAGAACCTTCTTTAAATTTAATAAATGCTTCATCAATAGAATAAATCTCCGATTCAGGAGCCAATGCTTGTAGAGACTGCATCACGCGCTGTGACATATCCCCATAAAACTGATAGTTAGAGGAAAAAACATGAACACGATGCTTTTGAATAAGGTGCTTATATTTGTAAAACGGAGCCCCCATAGG
>MDSV01098823.1_pt1 | contig 13783 bp, 21 predicted proteins | sample 810851 | NCBI WGS metagenome assembly MDSV01 (sample SAMN05326640, study PRJNA326480) | marine metagenome | isolation source: seawater | place: Atlantic Ocean: North East | collected 2012 | reverse complement strand
TGCAGATGTTGAGAAAATATTTTTTGAAATCTGAATAATTTAATCTAGTTTTTCAATAATAACTGGAATCACAGGATGCCGAGTAGCAACTGTTCTTTCTTCGGGATGAGTTTCCACTGTAGGCAAAATCCAAACTGTGGACTGCTTGGGTTGGCTAGCAGTACATCCACTAACCAACACAAATAATATAAACAATCTTTGTAGCATTATTTTTTTCTAAGACGTTTTACTTTTTTAAAATTTTTCGTTTTAGATTTAGCCGGTGTGTTTAAAATGAGAACATCTTCCATATATCCTGCACACACACGATTCCAAAGTTGTTTTAACTTCCTAATCATTACTTCTTCCAAAACATTGCTTTTTTAGACAATGCTTTTAGGTCGTCGTATTTTTCGTTTGCATACCATCCTGCCACAAGGCCGATGATAAATCCGATAGTTGTAAACATAGGTATTCCCTCCGTTTTTTTACTTGATGCTATTTATTTGATTTTAGTAGCCAAAAAGCAGTTGTCTTTGCTCTGGATCAATTGAATCCTGTGTCCATGGTGGCGTCATTGTGATCCTTGTGTGGCATTTCTTAATACCCGGTATGCTCTCCACAGCCAACTGTATGTCTTTAGGTATTATGTCTGCCGCGGGACAAAATGCACTTGTCAGTGTGTGCAACACAAAACAATGCCCTGCTTCAGTAACTTTGATGTCATAGACTAAACCTAAGTTGTAGATATCTATTGGTAATTCAGGATCGTACACTGTCTTTAATTTTTCTTTGATTGCTTCAATATATTCCAAACGAGTCTCTTCATGATCAGTGATATCATTGAGATCCTTTAGTATACCTACATTGTCATTTTCTGTTGACATAATTTTATTATATGCTATTATAATGGTAAGTACAACAAAAATGAAACTATTAACAATTACTTTACTTGGATTATTTCTTACAGCATGTTCAGTAACCAATGACGCAGTCACAGTTGGTAAGAAGTGTGTTGTCAAAGGTGACAAGGTCTATTATTCCTATATTTGGTTTTACAACAAGCAACAAGGCTTGAAAGCAGATCCGGAACAGTGTGATCAGATTGCTGAGAAGTAATGTATAAAATACTAATCCTTGCTTACATGATAGGACAAGACCCTATCATTACTCAACAAACATTTCAAATGGGCAGAACGTTTGACTCCATGGAGGCATGTAAAAAAGAATTGCTGATGCAGACAAGAAACAACGGCACTTATGATGTGCTATGGGACTTTGTCAATAAAGGTCAATTTGAATGGGACTGGTTGGTCGCAGGTTGTAAAAATGATCAAACAGGCGAAGAGTTTAGAATTGAACCAACATATCCAAAAGGCAAACCAAAAGAACTAGAAGGTTTGGATTTCACAGAAGATAGATTAGACGCTTAACGTTTTTTATCAATATAAGTTTGAAGTGTGTAAACATCGTTGTGGAGAGAGCGTTTACAAGTTTCCCACACCCAGTCGTCTCTGTTTCTAATGTTTAAATTTTTACGCACCTGTTTTGCTGTGTCGTCTTCTATTTTTTTGACTCTCCATTCAATGTCTGCTCTGTAGATACATCTTCCTAACTTTCTCGAAACTTTTTGCGTGTAGGTATCTACGTAAAAATGCCAAAACTGTGGCGGACACATATAACCTAATACTTCAATCCATTTTTTATGTACAGCAAAGTGAGGAGCGGGTAGAGTTTCTTTTTTGCCACACACGTATCTACCTTTTATTTCTAATTGCTCTTCGGTGTATCCTCTTGGTCTCCCGGTCCATGGTACCACACATAATATCTTGTCTTTGGATAATTCAAATTCATCAAAGATCATTTTGTCCCAATTCTTTGTGTTGATCTGAACATCGTCTCCCATTAGACAAACAATGTCGTGTTTGGCTCTGTAGGCCAAACGATTCCAACTGAATGAAGTGCTTTGATTAGGTCCAATCCATAAGTTGGCATGAGGCAACATTTTCAAGTATGTGTCAAGCAAAGGATCATCTTCATTTAGATAAAATCTTATCTCAACATTTTTAGGGTGACTACAATTCAAGTAGGCACTGTCATACATTCTTTTAGCCAGTTCTGGTCTCCCTCGACTTGGAACACACAAAGTAATCATATTAGTTTGTCTTTCCATGTGCTTGGAGTTATATCGTTTACAATCTCAATTGGCAAATGATATTGAAACTTCTTGATGCCACGCAATCTGATATAATCTGCTGTCTTTTTTACAGACTGTCTCATGTTAGTAGATGTTTTGTAGTTTAATAATTTTCTTGCCTTGTCAGATGAACAAGTTGCAAGTTTAACTTCTTTTGGTCTGTCTTTATGATATTCTGGATCTAAATTAACTCCTGTTTCATTTGCACACGCTTCTGCCAATTCGTTTATAGTTACAGGTTCTTCATCTGGACCTATGTTTATAATTTCACCAATTACATTATCTTGGAAGGCAAGTGCGTTCAAACAGTATAAGCAGTCGTCAATGTAACTGAAACATCTTTTCTGTTCACCGTCTCCATATATGATTGGTTGTTTACCTTGTAGCATTCTATTCAACATAATACTCATAACATTCCTAAAAGGATCGTCATACTTCTGTCTCGGCCCAACAATGTTGTGAGGCACAGCAATTACGTATTCTACCCCGTGTGTTTCACATAAATTTCGTAAAACATCTTCTCCTGCTTTTTTGGCAATGCCATATGGATCCTGTGGACGACATTCATAAGTTTCTTTATAAGGAATTTCATCGTGATGCCCATATCTTGCCATACTAGAACAATACACAATCCTTTTAACATTGTTTCTAATGGCCGCTGTGATTGTAGTAACAGATGCTTCAAATATATTTCTTGTAACCAATACAGGAGAAAAAACAGATAGTCCTTCATAGGCAGTTGCCGCAGTGTGATAAACTATATCACAGTCTTTCATTGCTTTGGTTAAGTTTTCTAAATCGCAACAATCTATTTGATGAAACTCTACATCTTGTGGAACATTATCAGAGTAGCCACCAATCATGTTGTCGTTACCAGCAACCTTGTGTCCTTGACTTAACATCAAGTCAGCCAAGTGTGAACCTAGGAAGCCAGCCACACCTGTTATAAAAATCTTCATATATGATATTTAAAATTTATTTTTTTACAAACACTTTATCTGGCCAATGATTCATAAGTTCTTTCCAACCTATTGAATCTAGATACTCTTCTATGTGTCCGTTGCTTGAACCATATTTTTTACTGTTATTATTAAGTTCTATCATGATGAACTGTGCTTTATTCAAAGTTTGTTTTGCGCCTTCTAATACTTGCATTTCCAATCCCTCTACGTCAATTTTGATTAAGTCCGCGTCTTCTATTTGTAATGAGTCCAAGGTAATCATTGGTATGTCACCTGTACCTACAACTCGTTTGGACTGTGTGTGTCGATCAGAATTTAAAGAAATAAGTTTTGATTCTGAGCCAACTGCTAATTGATGTGTTTCCACATCCATACCAACGTTTTTGGTAAGGCACTCGTAGTGAGTTGGATCTGGTTCAAATGCAACTATTTTATGACAGTGTTCTGACATCATTTTTGCCCATGTGCCACACCAAGCACCAACATCTATTGCTGTACGAAAACTAATTTCGTTTTGTTCACAGTATCTAATAAAGTTCGTAAGACACTTGTTCTGTGTAAAAGGTTGTCCGCTTATCCATTCATTGATGTGTTGGTCGTCAGCAGGAACCCACATGCCGTTTACTTTAAGGATATTGTCCATCTAAACTATTTAGACTTTTCTAACTCTTTGTCGACTTTTTCCCAGTCTTGATCTTCAAGATGTTCTTGACAAACTTGAGGGGCAAACATACAACCAATCATGGTACCTACGCTTTCTGCGTGATCAACCACAGCGCCAAAAGGTCCGGGTTTGTATTCCTTTGCAGGTTTGGCACAGGCGGCCAAACTGACTATAATAATCATAAGCAGTATAATAACATATCTTTCTAATTTGCTGTCCATGGAAATATTTACAAATCGTGTAAAGGGGGTAATATTGGTATATCACCCCCAATTGATTACAATGTATTTTTTTCTGTCTTGATGTGTTTCAACACTTTACCAGCATTCGATCCTTCTTTGACCGTGTAGCCAGTGGTACCATTACCATATGCTTCAACACCGTCCTTGTTTCTTAACAGGACATTTAGTTTTTTTTCTTTTGCTTTTTCACTTGCGTATGAATTTAACATACGAGTGTGTCTATTTGTGTTGTCCATAAGTCGCCTCCTTTTGCTCTAGTTGGCCACTTTTCACTGATGTGGATCAGCCACTTGTAGACCATGTGGATGGTAGTAAAATATTTAGTATAACGTGTCATGGATCAAGTGTATATGTTTTAATTTTACCACCGCTGTACGCCTTTGTGTGTGCGTTTAAACGGTAGACTACAATGCGTTTATATAGTATAATTTAACTATGATGCTCCCATAGTTAAATGGTATAACACCTCCATGGTAAGGAGGCGTTCTAAGTTCGATTCTTGGTGGGAGCACCATCCAAATGCAAATTGAAAGACTCAACAAGTTATTTGGTGCTTTTGGTGATTTTGGTGATTTTGGTAATACAAAAGTAAATGGGGGATTGGTGAAGTGGGATCACGTGTCCATGGCATGGATAAGTCACGAGTTCGACTCTCGTATCCTCCACCACCAGCACCTGATAATTAAAGAAAATGGATAATAAACAACTTAACTTTAACCATGCAATACCAATTGAAGTATTTCACGACAGCGATGCTGTGCAAGTGGAGTTATATCTAAACGACAAAATTAAATTTAAAAAAACATATCAACCCAATATCAAACACAAAGAAGTCATTGAATTTGACAATTTATATGACGCAGGACAGAGAAATAGTTTAAAGTTTGTGTTTAGCGGTAAAACAGAAACACAATCTCGATATCTTAAACTTTCTAGCATCAATATCAATAACCAAAACTTAAACATATACAACGCCAACTATGTGCCACAGATTAATCAAGAATGGTGGGACAGTCTGTCAGGTGACGACAAGGAAAAATATCTAGAAATAATATATGGTAAGAACGGTGCCACGTTTGGTTGGTTTGGCACAGTGGAACTAGAATATCTTACAGTGGTCGATCAAAAAAATTTCCTACAAAAACGTTTATCTAAAGACACAAATGATATTGAAATCGAAGAAATTATATCACGCAAGTTAGATAAGATTTATCTTTTTCAAGATCATGTGCTACCATGGAACCAACAAAATGATTAACTGCTACAACTCATTTGATAACCTAAAAGAAGTCATCATAGGCAGTGTTGATCCTGCTGTAATAAAACTGTGTGATAATAGTCAAGAAAAGAGATTAAATTATATATTTGATAAAACTGCAAAAGAATTAAACGGTATACAAAAAACATTGGAACAACACGGAGTCAAAGTTCACAGACCAAACCTGATTAAAAACACAGATGTTAAGACTCCTTTTTGGAAAGGTTCTGGAATTAAAATTCCATTAACTCCTAGAGATGTTTTTTTAATAATGGGCAACACTGTTATTGAATGTTCTAGTTGGGATAGCAGTTGTTTGTTTCAACCTTATTACTTTAGGAATATACTTTTAGATTGTATGAATCGAAAGGCCAAGTGGGTGCAAATGCCAATGCCAAGACACGATTATGAAGGATATCAGTTGTCATATGATGAAGAAGTTATTAATCAAGATCCTGTTCTAGATGGAGCCGCTGTAATGAGATATGGCAAGGATATTTTCTTTAGCGGAGCAGGCAGTCATAATGAACTTGGAGAGAAATGGCTTATGAATTTATTTCCTGACTATACATATCATAAGTTAGATCCAAAAGTATTCAAAGGTCATCTCGACAGTCACTTAACAATATTAAGACCCGGATTACTGTTGACCTACCACAAAAGAGAAGAACTTCCAGAGTACTTTACTAATTGGGAAGTCATACATGTTGACCCTACGCATGATAAGTCTATCAGTGAAAAACAAACCTTAATAGATAACAAAATTCAAGACGATGACTTTGCAAACACAGTATTAGCAGTAAACTGTTTAAGTTTAAGTCCAAACAAAGTTATGATGTTTGATCACTACAAAGAAAACAAATATCTTTTAGATCAGTTTGCCAAACACAAAATTGAAATAGTATTTGTTCCTTTTACGTATTCACACTTTTTCAATCAAGGTATGACATGCATATCATTTGATCTTGTTAGAGAAACAAACGGAGTAATTGATTATAAATGAAATTTGGATATTATTCAGACAAAGAAATACCAGAGAGCATAGCCAAAGATAAAAAGCCTATATCTGATTACAAAACAAACAGTCACGGGTACAGATGTCCTGAATGGAGTCCTCTACCGGTAGGTAAGAAAAACGTTGTTGTGCTTGGATGCAGTCATACCTTTGGTGAAGGACTAGAAGACGGCGAAGTTTGGGTTGATCAATTGTACAACAAAGTAGATAAAAACCGTTTACGTTTTTGGAATCTTGGACAGCCAGGAGCAAGTCCAGATAAAGTTGTGCGTATATTGTATGGTTGTGAGAAAATTATTTTTCCACAACACATAATTGTATGTTGGCCGTTTTGGAGTCGAAGAGAAAGATTAGACACATATCCAAAAAGTCTAATGAGTTACGATGAATTGTTAAAAACAGAAAATGAACACACAGACAAAAACAATTTCTTAAAAAATGTATTCTTTGTAGAGAAGTTCGCTGAAAAGGTTGGAGCGTCTACATTTCATTGTTTTGCACAAGACGTTTATGACATACCAGATGTTGCAAATGTGTATTCTGAAACCTCAGTAAAACTTTGTTGGCCGCATTGGTCTAAACAAAAAAGTGACTCAGCAAATAGAATCTTAACAACAGAACCTAGTTTGGCCAAAGATGGTATGCACTATGGAGTTGAGCACCACACACGTTTTGCTGAACTTCTCTACGGTAAGTTTGGCTCTAGATTAAAATAATCACTTATTTTTATTTTGCGTATATAATCTTGTTTCATTATATATAGATCAAGATCGTTTTGATTGTTCTTAGATGTGGCCACGTGTCCTAATATATTTTTATTTTTTAATATTTTTTTTGCACGTTTTGTAAACTTGTTAACATATTTTACGTTAAGCACATTTGGTTCGTTTAGATAGGCCCAGTGATGGTCGATGTGGTTTTTATCGGCAAACTCTATAATGTTGTCAAAGTCACAAACATTTAAGGCGCTTACTGTTGTCCAAAAATTTAGTTTAAATAATTTGTATTTTTTCTTAAGTTCTATATATTTTTGTAAAGTTTTTTTATAGTTCTTAAATTTAATAGGCCATCTCACATAGTCGTGAACATTGTCAGTTCCGTCGAAACTCATTGTAACAATTACCATTGTCTTCTGTTTAAGCAGTTGCTCTACTTCTGGAATAAGTCTTGAACCGTTGGTGTTTATTCTAACAATTTTTACAGTGTCTCGTAGACCGTCCAACATCTCTCTATAATTTTTACTCGCAGTGGGTTCACCTCCATTAATATCAACTTCAACTATTCTATCATGTGGCAGTTTCCAAAATTGACTGATATTGTTAATTCGTAAATACTTTTTATTAGTAAGACTACCTATCTTCGTGCTCAAGGTTGCGTTACAAGTTTGACACGCACTATTACAAATATTATCCAACACACCACCAACCACTAGGTATTCTTTATGTTTTGGATACAACATCTTGTGTCTTTTTATACTTTTTAAACGTATGCTGTCACCCATGGCCTTTTCTGTTTGTTCACAACGAGTGCATTCGTTTGGCCAAATGTTTTTGTCCATTTTGTTTTCAATATCTTTTATCCATTCACTAGATTCAAGTTGTGTCAGCGAGTCAAACTCTTTGGCATTGACCATGTGACCACACTTGCCAATTTTACCACTGGCCTGCAATCTAATAAAATGTTTTAATCTAGGACAATGCATCTTTGAATTCCTGTATTACGTTTTGCAAACTAACTGTTTTATTTAAAAAGTTATCTATAAGTTTTGTATCTATTTCGAAATTATATCTTATAGATTCAATTTGCTGTTTAATGTCATCATTTAATTTGGACACCGGTGGATTGTTATGATTTGGTATAAAAATATTTACATCTGTGTAATCATAAAAAGTTACAGGACCTTTGTAGTATCTATATAAATTGAATAACCAATACACCTGTGGACAAAAATGTAAATTTAATATTTGTTTTGTTTCGATTTTTTCTTTTAAAGCAGTATCTAGTTGTGCATTTTCTAGAGATAAAAAACTGTTAACACCAGACACAAATCTTTTTTTTGGATCACGTAACAGAATGTTTATATGTTCCAGACTTTCTACTTCTTGGTTAATATAAATTTTAGCATCTGTAATTTTATGATATTTTTCTAGACTTGTGTATGCGTTTTTGAATATCATAAAAACATTTTTGTTGTGTAATGTTTTTAAAACTTTTACAGGAGATGTAAGAATTTTTTCTAGTTGCATTATATAGGAATCCGTTGATCAATCGGTCCTATAGATAATTCAGTGATGTGTATTTCTTTGTCTGTATTAAAAGCGTTCAACACACTCTTAACCCAAACATCAACATCTGCCCCGCCTCGTCCTTGTGTATTAATGTGTCCAGGACGTATAACAGTGATCTTAGGCCAACTGCTTAAATTTTGTAATTGTTTAGATGATTCATCAAGAGCGACTTTTTGTATTCTATACTCTGCTTGTTCTTCCGGGACCTTTGGAAGTATGCTTACAATAGATCCTATGTTCCATATCCATTTGCGTTGCCCTTTCCATCTTTGCCAAACTTCAAAAAATAATTCTGTTTGAGCATATTGACTGATTGCGTTGTTTATAAAAAGATCACAGGATTCTATTAAACTGGCAGTGTGTTTAACTCTTCTAATGTTTTCTCCCTCACTTCTTGATATTCCAACTATGGTATGACCGCGTTGTTCTAGTTGTTTAGCAAACGCTTGACCTATGCCTTTTTTGTGTCCTGTAATTGCAATTTTCATTTTGGTAACTTTTATCTTATTTAAATATACTGTATGAAGTCATATTTTATTTTGGACTGTCCTAAACAACAAAGTATCAGCAATAACCTACATGAATTTTTTTTAGAAATCACAGGCAAAAAACAATCGGAAAACTTTTGGAATACCTTAGATAGGCAACAAATCAAAGAATACTTTAATAGGCCAAATTTGGAAATTAAAGAATGGTTTAAAGAATTAGGACTTGTAGTTCGAGATATGAGTTACACTATGTACAATGAGGTGGTGCAAACTGACGTACACGTAGATGCACCTCCCGTAGTTGCTAAAATAAATTTTCCTGTTCTAAATACTAAAGATACCTATAATGTTTGGTTCGATCAAAAGGGAAATGAAATAGACAGAGTTGAATGTACAAAACCTATCGTGTTAAGATCTGATATACCACACACAGTAGAAACAGGTCCTAATGCACAGTTTCCAAGAATACAATTTAGTTTTTGCTTTTATAAAGAACCAATTAATTTATTAAAGTAGGACACTCTACGAATCTAGTTTTTTGATTAAGGACTATTTGTTTTATTTTATCAATACAATTTTTATATTCTTTAGTTGTAAATAAATTTTTTTGTTCTTCAAAGTTAGACAGCACATTCCAATCCTCTATTTTGTTTAACCACACTCTGTCTGCGTTATAGTCTTTTCCTAGTTGGATTATGTCTTCCATTTCGTGATAGTTGTCTTTTTGCACAACAAAATGTAGTATGAATCTAAAATTATATTTTTCTTTTAGATCAGACATGCATTTTAAGTTTTCATTTATCTTGTCCCATCTTCCGCCCAATCTCAACTTTTCGTAAGTTTCTTTCGAAGCACCATCGATACTTACGCCTAACTCATTTAGATTTTCAATTACCCAAGGAACCTTAGTATGAAAGTCTTTGAACATCAATCCATTTGTAAGCAAACTATATTTTATATTTTGTTTAATGGGAGTATTCTCCATGAAGTGTCTATAAACATGCGACGCAAAAGGATCGCCATCTGATCCTATATGCACCTGTATCGGATCAACACAGTCTTCCAACCATTGATTTATTTTGTTACCAAGTCTTACGCCAAGGTCATAAGCGGAACCTTCTTTGTGAAAAATTAAAGATTTCCTACAACTTGGACATCTCAAATTACAACTGTCATCTATTGCAAGTCGTAGATGTTTTATTTTAGGTACTGCACCTTCTCCCACTTTGCCTAATCTTATATAGGAGCATTGATGTTCATTACAGTATCTATAAGTTTCGTCACTGACACTAGATTGTAAATGTTTTCTAAGTTTACTATTATCGATAATATCTTTGAGAGATTGTATCTGTAAATTTCCTACACTCTGGGGTAACCAGGACTGACACTCACAAGCATAACATGATCCCATTTTGTCTACTAATATAGTATCGTAAGGTCTACTACAAACATTTTTGATCTGCAAATTTTTTGTAATATCAATATTATATCTGTTGAATAATCTCTTGTTTATCATGACAATATTTAATTGGTAAAATTAACCAAGATATCTTTTATTGGTCAGCCATCCATGCACTTTGTATTGTTCTACAAACTTTGGGTGTTGGTTCAAATAATTAACGACCTGTGCTAAATTGTCATAGGAGTCTGTTTGCCTCCAATTGGCAAAATGATTTGCAAAATAACTATTACCCCATGTGCTATTGTAATGTTGGCTAAAATATTTGTCCTCAACTGTTTCACCAAAACAATTTTTTGTATAGAAAAATTTATCCATACTTTGTCTTCCAAAACTGCTATTTAAATTCCAAAACGTATCTGTGTTTTGACTTTTGTATATTTTGTTTGTGTCGGCCATGTTGTTTTTGATCAACCATTGTTTTGCCAAATGACACTGTTTGATTTGCAAAGTAGGATCCTCGCCTTGCCAAAACATTTCTAATAGAGGCTGTCCCCAATTCTCATCGTCGTAATCAACGTGTTGCATGTAAAATCCTTTTTTGTCCTTGTACACATAAGGTTTATTTGATCCTGTGATGATACAACCATTTTGTAGCACTTTGCGGTAAACATCTGGATACCTAGTTTTTAAATTTAGTTCATGTCCGATATGGTGGAAACGCAGTTGCCAATTTGTGTTAATGATGTTGTGTTGAAAGTTATAGATACTGTTGCCTTCGTTGTGATCTAGTTTTTCTGCAAACAATATTTCTGCCCCAAGTAGTTTGTCTTTGTTTGCTTGTAGATGTTGCATGGCTAATTGCACGTCCTTATTGTAGTGTGCATCTTTATCTTTGGTGTACCAAACACAGATATAATCTATCTTAATTTGGTTGTCGATAAATCTCTGCAACACAGTATTGCTGTCTACACCACCACTGTAACATAAAACCAATGTGTCATATTTTTTACGTAGATGTTCACAGTGTTTACTTTCGAGATCGATTATGCTGTCCTTTGGTTCAGTGCCCCAGTCTGTCGCTTCCCAACTTTCATCTCTCAAATACGCTTTGTAAGGATACTGCGGATTGTGTATGGCATATCGGATTGCTAACCATTTGTTGCTGAAAAACTTATCGCCAACTTGCCAACCTGTTCTTTTATCGTAATTCATATATCTGTAAAAAAGTGTAAAAGTTTTCTAACCATATTTGTCCAATCACCATCCAAAAAATAAAAGGAAGAAAGTTTACCTTTGGAAACTTGTAAGCAATTGCTGTTGCTATAAAATAAATGCACAAGTTGAAAATGCCATGTCCTGTCTGTTGTTCTCCTACTGCAAAAACTACAAACGCAAGTATTATAAAGATTGATATTTTTAAAATAAAATTATTTGTAGGAATTATTTTTATAAAATGTTTCGCAAACTTAATTGCTAGAATCAACATTATTAAATTAACCAAAAGTAACAGCCACCAATTGTTGGCCAATAGTTCCAACGGTTGTGTTGCAGATCCTTCCCAACCTTTTATGTCCAGCAGTTGAAATAGAATTGCTTCACTGCCCGTAATAGGTATGCCAAACATCAACAAAGGAAACAATTGTGTAATACTTCCACTGTTGTTGGCTGTTTCACTGCTGGTCAAACAAAATGTATTGCCTTTCTTGTAAGTGCTTTTATGAATCTTTTTCTCTGCAATATAGGCCAAATGACTAGCACTAATTGTTGTCAGTCCAGGCAACATGCCTCCTACACTGCCAATTAAAGATCCTCTTATCACTGCGTATTTGTGTTTGACTAGTTCTTTTATTTTATTAAATTGTTCTACTATTACTATTTGCTGTTTTCTATCTTTGACCGTTATCACTTCTTTCATACATAAAAGTCCAGCGGCCAATGAAAAGTAACTGATACCCTGACTCAAAAATAACAGTTCAAAATTGTACATAGGAATGTTTGAATTGATACTGACTCCTATGTGGCATAAAGCAAGTGCCAACACAATAAGACCAAGGTCCAACCATAGTTTATTTTTTGTCGTTAATATCAAACTGAGACCAACTGCCATGAACAAAAGCATTCTTTCTAGACTTGTCAGTGTCAATTGCATACTTGATGTGGCCAACACTGTAATGAAAAGTAATCCAAACATTGTGCCTACGAAACTGCCTACGCCTGTGAGAAATATGGAACGTTGTCCACTTCCTTGTTTTGAAAGACTGTATCCTTCTACCACTGCAGGAAAACTGCTGGCCTCACCTGCTATGCCAAGATATATTGCTGTGATACTTCCAAAGTATTGAGCACTGCATACCATACAGGTGTAGAACATCAAAAGTTCTACAGGTTGTAGTCCCAACAAGATAGGATACAACATGGCAATGGCAACCAACATACCCACTCCAGGAATCAAACCACAAAGTATGCCAACAGCACCACCAAAGAATGCAATTTGTATTAGATCAAACATTAGCCGTTAGGCTCTGAACTGTACTGGCCCCAACTTAAAGTTTTTTCCATATTAACCTGTGTCTGTTGGTCAAAAAACAGAATCAATTTTTTGTTGTTGGCATAAGTTCCAAATTCGCCTGTGTTGTTTTTGAAATCTTGTTCTAGGCTCTGCGAAATAATTTTTGCTATGTTGTCTTTGTCATTGAACACATACCACGTGCCAAGAAATGCTCTTGTTAATTTTTTGTTGTCAAAATGTTGTGCAAGTATTGGGGCGTCAACCTCAAGTTCGGGTAGTGTTCGTAACAGAATTTTGTATTGGTCTTTTTGTTTTGTCAATCGCAAATAGTGACTGTACGTGGTCCAAACTGCATCAACTTCTCCAGATGCTATGCCGGCTCTCATCTTTGAACTGCCATTGTAACCAACAAACACGTGATTGTTTCCGAATGCTTTGTTCAATTGATTGTGCCAGCCTTTCTCCACATCACTGCTACCGCTGTAACCTATCTTTAATTTGGTGTTGCTGAACTTGTCAAGTTCAGTGCCTTGACCGTTTGTGTTCACGACCAAATACAAGCCTTGTACTTTTGACACAATGGGTTTTGCATTTTCAAAACTTACATAAGGACATGCAGGGTCATTTTTCATTTTGGCCACCAACTGATAATAATTTTCATAGTGTGTCACAAAGGTGTTGCCGTTTTGTTGTTTGACCAAAGCAAAACCTTTACAGGCGTTGCCTGGAGCAATTGCATTTAATTTTATTCCGTTGAACTTGCCCGACTGACTGTCTTT
>MDSV01225923.1_pt1 | contig 13785 bp, 16 predicted proteins | sample 810851 | NCBI WGS metagenome assembly MDSV01 (sample SAMN05326640, study PRJNA326480) | marine metagenome | isolation source: seawater | place: Atlantic Ocean: North East | collected 2012 | reverse complement strand
AGCTGTACTTTCTTTTTTTGAAAAAAGAGATCCCTTTTTTAAAGGTGACTAACTAAGCTGATTTAGTGCTTAAAGCCTGTTTAGCTTCTTCGTATTCTTCAACCAAAGCATCCACTGCGTCCATTACAGTTGGAACATCGTGAAGGTTTCCTATGCCTTGCCCTGAACCCCAAATATCTTTCCAAGCTTTCTTTTGATTGTCTCCCCCTGCTCCAGAGCTTCCAAAATTCATATCATTCTTATCAGCATAAGGTAGATTATCAGGATCTAGTCCTGCTTTAACTACGCTTGGTTTTAGATAATTGCCATGAACTCCAGTAAAGGTAGGAGAATACATAATGTCTTTAGCCGAACTCTCAACAATCATATCTTTATAACCTTGAGAAGCGTTAGCCTCTTGAGTAGCAATAAATCTCGTGCCAATGTAGGCAAAATCAGCGCCCATTGCTTGTGCAGATAAAACTGATGCTCCATGAGAGATGCTTCCAGAAAGAGCAATAGGACCATCAAAAAATTCTCTTACTTCTCTTACGAGAGCAAAAGGACTTAAAGCTCCTGCATGACCACCCGCTCCAGCACAAACTAAAATAAGACCATCTGCACCCTCATCAACAGCTTTTTTGGCATGTCGAATATTGATTACATCATGCATGACTGCACCACCATAGCTATGCACAGCATCTACAACAAATTTTGGAGCCCTTAAGCTTGTTATTATTATTGGAACTTCATGTTCCACACAAACTTCCATATCGTGTTCGAGTCTATTATTTGAATGATGACAGATCTGATTCACCGCAAAAGGGGCAATAACCGCATCGGGATTTTGGTTTCTATGTTCTTCTAAATCCTTTTTCATCATAGTAATCCATTCTGAAAGTTTTTCTTCAGGCCTTGCATTTAAAGCAGGAAAAGAACCAACGACACCTGCCTTACATTGAGCTAAAACAAGCTCGGGATAAGAGACAGTAAAAAGGGGTGCTCCTATTACAGGAACTCTAGTTTTATCTTTTAAGAAATTTACAACATCCATATTTAATCCTTTTTTTATTGATTTGATACCCAGAAAACTACCATAGCCAGGAGAGAGAATATTATGCCTACAGCAGCAATAGCATCTAGCTTACTATCTTTCTCTTTCATAATTTCTTTTTCTTCTTCAGTATGTTCGTTCACTTAATTTCTCCTAAGTTAAATTTACTAAAATACGTCCAACTTGATTTCCTTGAAGTATTTTCTGTATTTCATTTTCTAAACCGTCTAAAGAAACTTCTTTAGTAAGCTCAGCTAAGTCTAATTTCCAATCAGAACTGAATTTTTCCCATATTTCGGATTTCTGCTTTAAAGGAATTTCAACTGAATCTATTCCTAGTAAAGCATTTCCTCTCAAAATAAATGGGAAAATTGAACTTTCAAAAGATGGACCTCCAACTAAACCGCTGCAAGCAACTGCTCCACCAGGAGTTAAAGAAGTGAGAAGCATGGTTAGTAAATCACCGCTAGCAACATCTACTCCTAAATCCCAGATACTTTTTCCTATAGGCTTTCTAGCAATTTCTGGTAAATCTTCTCTTAAAATAACTTCTGAAGCTCCTAGCCCAGTTAAAAAATCTATTTGCTCTTTCTTTCCAGTAATAGCTGTAACTTTGGAATCTAGTTTAGAAAGTAGCATTAAAGCAATTGAACCAACGCCTCCAGTTGCGCCTGTAACTATTGATTTAGTTTCTTGAACACCTTGAGCACCCCTATAGGTTTCTAAAGCAAGCACCGAAAGGCCTGCAGTCAATCCAGCTGTTCCAAGAGACATTGATTCACTCTCTGAGAGGCCATTCGGTAAGGGTGTTGCCCATTCAGCAGGAACTCTAATGTATTGTCCAAAACCACCAGCTGTGTTCATCCCAAGGTCATAACCAGTTACTATAACCTTATCCCCTTCTTTAAATTTTTTATTAGATGATCTGTCAATCTCGCCAACAGCATCAATTCCTGGGGTATGAGGATAGTTGCGTGTTACACCGGGCATACCAGAAGCAGACATAGCATCTTTATAATTCAAAGAAGAATAACTAACTTTAATAAGAAGATCTCCCTCTGGTAATTCATCTACATTCTTTTCAACTATTGAAAGAATATTTTCTTCTTCGGTTTTTACTGATTCTAGTGCTTGATAAGTTGTCATGATATAAATCTATCCCTATTTACAATGTCATAGAATTTTAAAATAGATTTCTCTAGCAATAATTGTGCAGAAAAGGCAAACCTTTCAGTTAAGTTTTTCTTCTCCACATAATCTATTTCAAAAAGTTTTAATTTTTTAGAAAGCCCAACTAAATAATCATCTGAGGTACCTAAGGCATCTATTAAGCCTACTTCTATTGCTTTTTCACCTTGCCATACTTCGCCTGTAGCTACTATCTTTGTGTCTACTTGAGGTCTCTGTTCTTTAACAAAGTCTTTAAAAATTAAATGTAGGTCTTCGAGTTCTGATTTAAACTTCTCTCTTCCCTCTTCCGTATTTTCACCTAGGGTAGTTAAGGTTCTTTTAAATTCTCCAGCTGTATGCATTTCAAAATCTATGGAATTCTTTTTTAAAAGACGATGAAAATTAGGAAGCTGAGCTATAACACCTATAGATCCAACTATAGCCCAAGGTGCAGCGATAATTTTAGAAGCTACACAAGACATTAAATAACCTCCACTTGCAGCTACTTTATCAATGCAAACTGTCAGTTTAATTTTATTATCTACTAAACGTTTTAACTCGGCAGCACAAAGACCATATGCATATGCAGATCCACCCCCGCTTTCTACTTTTATAACAACTTCTTTACACTTAGTATCAGAAAGTAAAATGGCATTAATCTCATGTTTTAATTTAGTTACCTCTGAAGCTTGAATATCTCCATTAAAATTCAAGACATAGACAGAATCTTCTTTAGATGGCTTTTTATCATCTGACTTTTTTTTCTTTTGTATCTCTTTGTTATATTTTTTAAGCTCTTTAGGGTTTAACTGAGAACTCCTTATAGCAGTTCCCATATCTTCATATTTCTTAGATAGATTCTTAACTATTAAACTTCCTTTAGAAGGAGTTTTAGATTTAGAAGAACCAATAACAATCAATAAAGGAATTGTTATAGCCAAAGCTATAGTAATAACTTTTAAGAGAAAAACTCCGTAGTCAGCTAAGAATTCCATTTACTTTGGTTGCATTCTTATAGCGCCATCTAGCCTAATAGTTTCTCCATTAAGAAATGCGTTTTCAATAATATGCTTAGTTAGAGCAGCATATTCAGCAGGAATACCTAGTCTTTTAGGAAACTGAGTCATTTCTATTAATGGATTTCTTACTGTATCAGGTGCCATCGCCATAAGTGGTGTATCAAATATTCCTGGTGCGATTGTATTAATTCTAATTCCCATTCTGGCTAAATCTCTAGCGATCGGAAGCGTCATACCAACCACGCCTCCTTTACTGGCACTATAAGCAGCTTGTCCTATTTGACCATCGTAAGCGGCTACTGAAGCTGTATTAATAATAACACCACATTCCCCATCAGAATTTGGTTCATTATTACCCATCTCGACTGCAGCCAACCTAAGAACATTAAAAGTACCATTTAGATTTATATCAACTACTGTTTTAAAATAATCTAGAGGATGAGCTCCATCACGTCCAACAGTTTTACTTGCACTACCGATACCAGCACAATTAACAACTATATTTATCTCACCAAATTTTTTAACAGTTTCATTGATTGCGTTTTGAACTGACTCTTCTTCGGTAACGTTTGCAATTATGTAACTTGAGTTTTCACCTAAACTTTCAACTGCAACTTTCGCGTTATCTTCATTTAAATCAAGTAGCATTACTTTAGCTCCTGATTCAACAAGAGTTTTGGCGGTTGACAAACCTAAGCCAGAAGCTCCTCCAGTGATAAGTGCGACTTTATTCGAAATTTCCATCTTGTCTCCTAATATTTAGTACTTTAAAGGGGCGAAATATTACACGATATATAGTTAGATAGACATAGTTAGAGCATAAATTAGAGTCGAAATTTATAGTGCTGCACTACTTATGTGCGTTATTTACCAATTATAGAATAAATAGATTGGCATAAAGATTGCATATTAGTAGTTGTATTTATTAATTAAAATTAACATTAAGGAGTTAAGATGAATAAAATTCTAAAATTTGGGATCGTGGCAATTCTAACTTCCTTAGGTTCTTTGCAAGCTGCAGAGTTCGAAGGAAATATTGCTCTTTCAAGTGAATATATGTGGAGGGGCATGACGCAATCAGACGGTGAAGCTGCCGTATCAGGTGGTTTCGATATATCAGGAGATAGTGGAGCATATTTCGGAGTTTGGGGATCAAATGTCGAATACGGTGATGATGCAACAATGGAGTTAGACTATTATCTTGGCTATGCCGGAGAAACTGACGGTGGTCTAAGTTATGACATTGGTTACTTATTATACGATTTTCCAGGAGCAGACTATGACGCAGAAGAGATTTATTTAGGTCTAGGATACAGCTACTTTGGTGTAACTTATTATGCAGGCCAAGATGACGCACCAGATAATCTAGAGTTTTCAATATCGTTAGGGGAAACTGGACTTGGATTGACAGTTGGTGATTATGATGACGTAGGCCAATATACAATTCTAGCCTATGACTTACCAATTTCTCTCGCAGGCTTATCTATAGGTTTGGCGTGGAATGACATAGATTATGATGATGATACAGCCGAAGATGATGACGTCTTTGCTATCACATTCTCTATGTAAAAGAACTTAACTCCCCGTTAAGAAAGCATTCTTTACCCCCATTTAGGATGCTTAATCTAAAGGTCAGAGCTCCCCTCTGACCTTTTTCTTATTAAACAGAGGCCTGGCATATATTTTTAGACATTCTCTTTTTATTGCATCATCTATTCCGTTAAATCGATTAAGAAAATAATGTTCTTGTTTTGGTTCTATTTGCTTGTCATCAAAAAAACTAAAAGAATCCTCAGTATCTGATAATGCTTTTGCAGAAATGTGAGAAGTTGGCCAAATTTTATAATTAGATAATATTTCATGCTCAATCATGCTGGAAAGTTCTTCAATATTATTGCCTTCATAACTAATCGGATTACAAATATGTAAATGTACTCTTCCTTTATTTCCAAACAAGCCTGTGGCAAGTTCTTGCAAATCACTTTCATTAATTTCTGCCAAAGACATTCCTTCATGTTTGGTCCATCCACTTGCTTTAGTTGTATCAAGCGGGTCATATTCGTAAGATATTGATACAGGTATGATATTAATTTTTTTAATCCATTCAGAAAAACTTAACTCCTTTCTTTTACATAAATAAAGCATTTTGAGAACGGCTGCATCACTAAAATCATTACCATCATTTGCCCTACCTTCCTTTTGAGCAATCCATATACTCTCATTATCTTTAAATAAAGATTGATCTATGTATTTAGATAACTTTGTTAATCTTTTTAGAATTTCTTTTACTCCATGTATATCCCTATGAACCACAAAACTTTTATTTAATCTCATCAATGTTTCTGCATAACTACCATCAAGAAGATTATCTCCAATTGCCACTCTAAGAGTTTCTTTATCTTGCTCATAAAGTAGAAAATTTAAGAAGGCTGCATCCAAAGCTATATCTCTATGATTCCCAATGTAAATAGAAGCAACGGAAGAAAGGTTTTCTTCTCCAGAAAAAGTGAAACCATCCGTAGTCTTATTGATCATTGTTTTTACGTAAGGCGCTAGGCTTGTTTGAAATTCTTTAATGCTGGTCGCAGACCGAAACGAATTTCTAAATTTACCTTTTATATATCTCTCAAATACTCCAGGTAAGAGCTTTGAAGAGTTAGGAAATAAGAACTTAGCTAACTGTTTAAAGAAAGACTTATTATTTAAAAGGTTCTTAATCTTTTCATTAACTTCTTGGTCCGTATAAGGACTTATGTCTGTAAAATCCATTAAGTTCTATTCAGAAGAAAGTCATTTATAGCATCTCCTACCTCAGTAGGTTGTCTATAAGTAATATCATGAGTACCTTCTTCTATAGTTAGCAATTCAGAATGAGGTATACATTCTCTTAAATTTTTACTTGAGCTATGAGGAACAACTCCATCTTTCTTTCCCCAAACTACAAATGTAGGAATATTTAAATTACCTACTTTTTTATACATCCTTCTACAGTCCATTAAATTAAAGTGTCTTACAGTAGAAAGTAGTGACTCTGTGAAACCTTTAAAAACTAGCTGCTTATTAAAATTTTCTAAGAATTCTTCTTCATTGATTGATAAAGGATCGTCACTGTGGATAGTTTCTGACATCCTTCCAACGCCATATATTCTGTTATTAAAAACATGCCAAAACCACTCACCTATTATTGGTTTTATCGTCCAGTTATTAACTCCAGACATAATTTGTTGGAAACCTGCTGGAGCAATTAATGACATGGATTGTGTTTGATCTGGGTATTTCTCTGCAAAATATCCAACTATGGGCCCACCCATTGAATAACCAACTAGATGAACTTTACCAATCAGCCCCTGATCATCTATTAAATTCTTCAAGGATCTTACATAAAGATCTTCATCATAATTAACTCGCGGTCTTTCTGAAAAACCCCTACCAAAATGGTCATAAACTAGTACTTTAAATCCAGAATCACGGAAGTTATCAATTAAACCTCCCCAAACAAAACTAGGAGTCGAAAAACCATGAACCAGTATTAATGTCTGTCCATTGAAATGCTCTTTTTCAGGATGGAACCATCTATAATAAATATTACCATCTGATAACTTGGCCCAATCGCCCTCTTCAGGAATATGAGTTAGGTTTATCTTCTTTAATCTGAAAGTCTTAAATAAATAAGGCAGGTATAAAACTGACAGTAAAATACTAATAATTAATAAAAACCACTCCATAACAAATAAGAATAACTAATTGAAAACACTTGAGATAGTGTTATTTTACTTCTTAAGATGCATCCATTTTTTAAAGGCCATAGATTTTATGGCTTCGTTCATCGTGGTGGTGATGAAGAAAAAACAGAAAATACATTAGAAGCGTTTCAATATTCTTCTGACTTAGGTTTTGTTTTTATGGAAACAGACGTTCAATTAACCTCTGATGGCAAAGTTGTTATATTTCATGACAACGATCTAAAGAGGATAGCTGGTCTAAATAAAAAAGTAAGTGACTTATCTTTTAAAAAAATTAAAGAAATAGATCTGATTCACGGGGGAAGAATACCTTCTCTTGAAGAGACCCTCTCCTCTTTTCCTAACCTAAGATTCAATATTGATATAAAAGTTGATTCTGCTGTCGATGAAACAATTAAGATAGTTAAAAACTTTAATGCTTTTAATAAAGTATGTTTAGCTGCTTTTTCTTCAAAGAGATTAAGGCGCATTAGAGAATTAACTAATTCGGATTTATGTTCTTCTATGGGTCAAGCCGAAATAGTTAGACTATTATTAAGCTCTTATGGTTTAAATTTTAGAGCATCTCCTGGGCTATGTGCTCAAGTACCAGTTTCACAATTCGGAATACCGATTGTCACAAAAAGGTTTATCAAGAAGATTCATGATCTTAATAAATTAATTCATGTATGGACTATTGATGAGACTCAAGAAATGTATAGATTAATAGATTTAGGAGTAGATGGATTAATGACCGATAAACCCACTGTATTAAAAGAAGCGCTGGTAGCAAGAAATTTATTTTAATTATCAGGGACTTTCCAAAGAAGAATTAAGCCCGGTATAAATAAAATTAATAAACTCAATATCCCTATGCTTGGACTTCCAGTTAACAAAGCTATTCCTGAAACCATAAATGGACCTAAGAACACTGAAGATTTACCTATAAAATTATAAAAGCCAAAAAACTCTGCAGCTTTGTCTTGAGGAATTAGATTACTAAAATAAGATCTACTGATCGCCTGAACTCCACCCTGGACGAGACCTATAATTCCGGCAACTATAAAAAACTCGGTAGCTGTATCCATTTGGGAGCTAAATAGAACTACTCCAATATATACGATAATTGCAAATGTAAGAGATTCTTTATGACCAAACTTATCAGCGTAAAAACCAAATACTAGAGTAGCTGGAAAACCAATGAATTGGGTTAACAAAAGAGCGCTAATCATTGAAGAAGCTGATAAACCAATATCAGAACCATAAGATGTAGCCATCCTTATGATTGTATCAACACCATCCATATATAAAAAATAGGCTAATAAGAAAATAACTACTTTTTTATAATTTCTTACAGATTTAGCTGTATTAGATAAATTGGTAAATGCTTTAGTGACTATATTAATATTTTCTTTTTCTACAAGATTATTCTTTTCTTCAACATACAAGAGTAGAGGCATTGAAAATACAAGCCACCAAAGAGCCACGCTCATAAATGACCAAAGAACAGCATCAGCTGGACCTGAAAGTCCAAACGATTGAGGGTATAAATACATCAATACATTAACGAGAAATAGAAGACCTCCTCCTAAATAACCTAAAGAAAATCCCAATGAAGAAGTTTTATTTCTTTCAGCAGGTGAAGATACTGAAACTATCAATGCATCGTAAAAAATATTTCCTCCTGAAAAGCCTATAATACCTAAACCATAAAATATGACGGCTAATTTCCATGAGCTTTCAGGAATAAAAAATAAATATCCTGTAGCTGCTATCCCGAGAGCAGCAAAAATGAATAAAAATTTCTTTTTAGTCTTACCTACATCTGCAATAGCTCCCAATATAGGTGCACTTATAGCTATCAATAAGCCAATCAAAGAATTTATGGAACCTATTACAAACGTGCTCTCAGCAGCATCTAAATCCGCTGCCCAAAAGGATTTAAAAAATATTGGGAAAAAACCAGCCATAACAGTAGTTGCAAACCCAGAGTTAGCCCAATCGTAAAAAGCCCACTTCCAGGCGTTTTTTGATAATTTTCTTTGACCTGCCATATACTAATAAAGAATAATAACCCTTTTATAGGGAGTAATTAAATGGAAGAAGATAAGAAAACGTATAAATACATGGCTATTTTTGCTGGCATTATAGCTGTAGTTGTAATTGGACAGATTATTTTAGCTAACTATTTACAATCAATTTATTAATAATATTTAACAATGAGGTATATAAGATGAATTCAAAAATATGCGAACTACTGGATATAGAATTTCCTCTAGTTGCTTTTACACACTGTAGAGATGTTGTAGTAGCAGTTTCAAAAGCTGGAGGGTGCGGTGTTCTTGGTGCTGTCGGAATGTCACCCGAGATGTTAGAGCAAGAATTAAAGTGGATAGACGAACACATAGATGGAAAGCCATATGGAGTTGATGTCCTAATCCCTAATAAGATGGTAGGAAAAGATGAAAAATTTGATGCTGAGAAATTAGTTGGAATGATTCCACAAGAATATGCAGACTTTAGAGCAGATGTCTTAGAAAATCACGACATACCTTCTCCTGAACTAAGAAACATAGATACTGGCGGATCAGGTTTTGCAGCTAATACTCAATCTGGAGGAGCAAAAGCACTTTTAGATGTTGCTTTCAATCATCCAATAAAATTAATTGCTAACGCATTGGGAGTTCCGCCTGATTGGATGCTAAAAATGGGAAAAGATAATGATGTTAAAGTAGCAGCTCTTCTTGGAACTGCGCAACACGCAATTAATCAAGTCGAGGCCGGAGTAGATATATTAGTTGTTTCTGGAACAGAAGCTGGTGGTCATTGTGGTAGCGTTTCTACTATGGTTCTTATCCCTGAAGTTTATGAAGCCATACAACCTTATGGCGATGTTCCTATATTGGCAGCTGGTGGTATTGTTACAGGTAAACAAATGGCAGCAGCTATGACTATGGGAGCTTCTGGGGCTTGGTGCGGTTCGGTATGGTTAACTACAGTTGAGTCAGAGATTCATCCAATTGTGAAAGAAAAAATGATTGCGGCTAATTCCAGCCAGACAGTAAGATCAAGAAGTAGAACTGGAAAACATTCTAGACAGCTTGTTTCGCCTTGGACTGATGCTTGGGAATCTGATAAAGCTCCAGACCCTCTACCGATGCCACTACAACCTATGGTAGCTGAACCAGCTTTAGCTAAAGTTAATAAACTTGCTGAAGGTGGTCATGATGGTGCAAAGGGTCTAGCTACTCATTGGGTAGGCCAAGGAGTAGGTCTAATGAATGCAAGTATTTCAGCAAGCGATGTAGTACAAGAGTTTAAGGAAGACTTTATTACAGCTTATGAAAGACTAAATGGATTCGTAGAAGACTAAACTCTAGATCCATTCTTAAGTACAAAGTATTGACGAGATTCTTCATTCACTTCCTCGGAAAGAGAATGTGAGATTAATCTTTTGGATCCTTCAGGTGCATATTGAAGAATATATGCCTTTCTTATATCTGTATTGAGATTTGGACCTGTTCGATGTGGAGTCAAAGAAGAAAAAACTGCAATGCTTCCAGCTTTGAGTGGAAGAGTTATAGAATCTGTTGAGTCTAAAGGAATTTCATAACCTATATCAGTCGTTTCATGATGTAAGGTTCCTTTTTTATGTAAACCTGACATCACACAAGGACAGCCATTAGTTTCATCAGTATCAGTTAATGCCACCCAACACGTTAAGTAAGCTTGAGGTTCAATAAACGTATATCCGTTATCTTGGTGCCAAGGAAATTCATCTTTGGTTCCAGGTTTTTTGTACACTGCTTGATCCCAATAGAGCCTTACATTATCTCCTATTAGGTCCTTACAAATCCCAGTGAACACTTCGTGTTTACTGAATTCTTTTAATTCTTTAGATTGCGTTACTAAATGAGTAGTAAATGTTATTTCTTCTGCACGACTTATAAAGAACTTGCCTCCATCTAACCCCTTTAAAGCTTCAGTTACATTAAATTCAAAAGGGTCTATTTTTCCCAAAACACTTTCTATTTCTTCAGGTGAAAAAGCATCTTCAACAACAGCATATCCATTTTCATCAAAACTCTTAATCTGCTCTGGGTTTAGAAACTCATATGGGCCACTAGGCATAGTCCATTCAAAGCCTTTGTTATTTTCATGTACCTTAACTTCTTGTGTCATAACTATCTATTGAACTCTAATTGAACACCTTTATTAGATTCTAAAATCTTACCTTCGCTATAAACTAAATTTCCATTAACAAAAGTGCCAACTATCTTTGAGTTAAAGGTATCTCCTTCAAAAGGTGACCATCCACAAAAATAACTAACGTTTTCTCTTGAAACAGATTGTGGAGAATCAAGATCAACCAAAACCAAGTCAGCCCAATACCCTTCTCTGACGTAACCCCTGTCTATGATTTTAAACCTCTCAGCAACTTTGTGAGATAGATAATATGGTAAATCTTGTAATGAATAAACACCTTCTCTAACAAGTTCTAGAAGAACTAATAATGTATGTTGCACGCTTGGCATTCCAGAGGGACATTCCATATAGTCATTTGATTTTCCTTCTAATAAGTGTGGTGCATGGTCTGTTGCTACATAATCAATATAACCTTCCAATAGAGCTTTTCTTAAGGCCTCTCTATCAGACATTTCCTTTATAGATGGATTGCATTTAATAAGAGCTCCTTTGTCCTCATAGTCTTCTCTAGAGAAATATAAGTGAGGTACGCAAACTTCTGCTGTTATTAGTTTTTCATTAATAGGTTTATTAGAGAATAATGAAATCTCTTCTTCAGTTGTGATATGCAATATATGTAGATTAGCTTTGTGTTTCTCTGCTAACTCAACAGCCTTTTTAGAAGACTTTAAACAACACTCACGAGATCTTATATCTGTGTGCATATGTACAGGAATTTCTGATCCATATTTATCTAGATATTTTTCTTCTAAGTCTTTTATCATAGGAGTATCCTCGCAATGAGTAGTAATTATGACTGGAGATTCCTTAAAAAGATTATTTAGGCTATCTTCATTATCCACAAGAAGATTACCAGTCGAAGCTCCCATAAAAATTTTTATCCCACAAACTTCTTTCGGATTAATTGCCTTAATCTCATCAATATTTGTATTGGAAGTGCCCATATAAAATGAAAAGTTTGCTGAAGCATTTTGCTCGGCAATTGATATTTTATCTCTCCATAAATCTAGATTTAGTGTTGGAGGTAATACATTAGGCATATCCATGAAAGAAGTAGTACCTCCTGCTATAGCCGACAAAGATTCAGTCTTTATACTTCCTCTTTCTGTCAATCCGGGTTCTCTAAAATGGACCTGGTCATCTATAACACCAGGCATGAGATATAAACCTGCGGCGTCAATAACATCTCCCTGAGAATCTATAGAAGAGTCAATTTTGGAAATTCTTCCGTCCTCTATAAGTAAGTCAGACTCATAAATTTCTCCTTCATTAATAATCTGGCAATTTTTAATAGTAACTTTTTTATTCAAAATGGTTTGCTCCCTGCAGTTGTAATCCTGTGCATAGTTCTATTTTGATCTCCATATCCATGCTCAGCATAATGTAAAACACATCTATTATCCCACACAACTAGATCTCCTTTAGTCCATTTATGTCGATAAATATAACTTTTATCCGAAGAAAGTTTATAAAGTTTACTTAAAGTCTCTTGAGAAATTTTAGATTCTACATCTTTTATTTCTTTAACAAATGCTTCGGTAAGATAAAGAGCTTTTCTTCCAGTCTCAGGGTGAGTTCTAAAAATTGGATGTTCTACCTCTTTAGCATCTTTAGCTTCACCTCCAGATAAAATTAAAACGCCTAAATTACTATGGATAGCCATTTTATGATCTAAATTTACTTTAAGGCTTTCGGATAAACCTTCATATGCTAGGTATTGGTTGGAGAATAGTGTATCTCCACCTTCTTCAGGAATCTCAATAGAATACAACAAGGTAGTATCAGGCGGTTCTTCTTCAAAGGTAACATCAGAATGCCAATGCGCATTTGTGTGGTATTTTTTTCCTAGATTCTTAATTTCGATAATCTCTGGATAATTCTCCATTCCTTTAAATACGGGATGAGTTAAAGGCTCACCCCAGATTAATGAAACGTTTCTTAAATCTTTAGGAGATAACTCCTGATTCTTAAAAACTAAAACAGAATGCTTTAAGAAAGCTTCTTTAATTTCATTAATAGATATTTCATCAAAAGCTCTTAAGTCCATTCCTGTTATTACTGCTCCAACTGGTCCAACCTGTTCAATATTCATTAGTAGTTTAAGTTTCTAAAGTTTAAATACTTTTATTTGACCATACTCCCTTCCATCACCTTCTCTAAAATCAGAACATGACCTCTTAAGTACTTCTTTGACTATTTCAATCATCTTAGCGCTATTTCCACAGATTATAGTAAGAGGCATTTCTTCTTGATTAAGGTATATGAAATTTTCTACCTTCAAATCTACTTCATAATGCCTTGCACCATGAAGATCAAGAATATGTGAACTCATTTAATGCAGATTCCTTATGAGTTTTCCATTTAATGCTCCAGTGGGTTCGCCATCTTTAAAGGCAACCTCTCCAGATACAATGGTGTACTCGTAACCAGAAGCTTTTTGAACTAATCTTCTGCCACCAGCTGGAAGGTCATTAATAATTTCTGGTTCATGTAAAGTTAAGTTTTCGTAATCAATTATATTAATATCAGCCTTATAACCTTCTTCAAGAATTCCTCTATCATTAATTCCTAGAAGTTGAGCTGTTTCCGAGGTTTGCATCTTTATGGTAGTTTCTAAAGGAATTCTGTCCCCTCT
>MDSV01020837.1_pt1 | contig 13787 bp, 13 predicted proteins | sample 810851 | NCBI WGS metagenome assembly MDSV01 (sample SAMN05326640, study PRJNA326480) | marine metagenome | isolation source: seawater | place: Atlantic Ocean: North East | collected 2012 | reverse complement strand
GTCGCAACAATTTCAGGAACAGCAGGTTTCGAAGCTTTATGTCAAAATAAGAAAGTTTTGTTATTTGGAGATGCTGATTACGCGAATTTACCAAATGTAATAAAGTGTTATGACCTCTCAAAAATTCGTGAAAATGTTACTCAAGCGCTTTCATTAACTAATCTAGAAAATTCAGATATTTTTGAAAATCATGTCTTTTTGGAATATGTTCAAATGAAGCTAAATTCATCTATTGCTCTTGATGATTATTCTGCAAACTCAGTTGATAGTGACTTGATTTCAAAATTAACAATGTTGTTTGAGGAAAAAATTTTTAATTAAATGAGAATACTTATTACTGGCGGCGCAGGTTTCATAGGATCTGCATTAATCAGGAAGATTATTGCAGAATCTAATTTCAGTATTTTAAATATTGATAAACTCACTTATGCCTCTAATATTAATGCCCTAGATGAAGTAAAAGATAGTAAAAATTATCAATTTTTGGAGATGGATATAAATGATCGAGAATCATTAGCAAAGGCTTTTCAAGACTTTCAGCCTACCTCTATCATGCATTTAGCTGCTGAATCTCATGTAGATAATTCTATTGAATATCCAGGAGAATTTGTAGAAACAAATGTTCTAGGAACTGCGTCAATGCTAATAGAAAGCCATAACTATTGGAAATTGCTTTCAACGGAACTGCAAAATAGTTTTAGATTTTTACATATTTCAACTGACGAGGTTTATGGAGATTTAGATCAAACAGGATATTTTACAGAAAATTCTCCATATAAGCCTAGCTCACCATATTCAGCAAGCAAGGCAGGGTCAGACCATCTCGTTAGAGCTTGGTTTAGAACATACAAATTTCCAACGATTATTACTAATTGCTCAAATAATTTTGGTCCTTTCCAACACAATGAAAAGCTCATTCCCAAAACAATCAATTCCATTATGCGTGGCGAATCCATTCCAGTATATGGAGATGGCATGCAAATAAGAGATTGGCTGTATGTAGAAGATCATGTAGACGCCTTGATCGAAGTTTTAAAGAATGGAATAGTTGGCGAAACATACAACATAGGTTGCGATAATGAAAAAACTAATATTGAATTGATCAAGGAGATATGCAAAATTATTGATGCATATGATGAATTTCCTATTAAAGGTAAATCTAGCAAAGATTTAATTAAGTTTATTGATGATAGACCCGGGCATGATCGAAGATATGCAATTGATGCCGCGAAAATTAAAAATGAATTGCTATGGCAGCCAAAAAAGAATTTTGAAGCTGGCTTAAGAGAAACCATTGATTGGTTTTATAATAATCAAAGAAATTAAAAAAATGAAAATACCATTCAATTTTCCTGCCATTTTTCCTGAATCTTATGATGTGATTTCTCAATCATTAAAGAGCGGAAATCATTCTGGTAGAGGGCCTTATACCAAAAAATGTCAAGACTGGTTTAAAGAGAACAATCCAGAAATTGCTGATGTTTTTCTATCCACATCCTGTACTCATGCATTAGAAGCATCTGCAATAATGCTAAACTTATCTGCTGATGATGAGGTAATAGTTCCTTCATATACTTTTGTTACATCAGCTTTATCCTTCCTATTGCATGGTGCCAATATTCGTTTTTGCGATATCAGAAAGGATACCTTGAATATTGATGAGACACTTATTGAAGATTGTATTAATGAAAATACAAAGGCCATCATTGTTGTTCATTATGCTGGGGTAGCATGTGAGATGGATGAGATAATGAAGATAGCAAAAAAACATGGATTATTTGTAATAGAGGATAATGCTCATGGATTATTCGGTAAATATAAGGGAAGAAATTTAGGAACAATCGGACACTTTGCAGCTCACAGCTTTCATGAAACTAAAAATATAAGTTGTGGTGAGGGTGGCTCTCTTTTTGTAAGGGATCCTGAGCATATTGAGAGAATTCAAATAATTTTTGAAAAGGGAACAAATAGATCAAGTTTTTTAAATGGACAAGTGGATAAGTATTCTTGGGTTGATAAAGGGTCAAGCTATGTTTTATCAGATTTGCTTGCCTCATTATTGTATGTTCAGCTTATTAACTCAAACAGAATACAGTCTAAGAGAATGACTCTTTGGCAGAGCTACTATGAGAATCTTCATCTTTGGGGAAAAAATAATAACATCGGACTTCCATTTGTTCCTGATTACTGCGATCAAACTTATCATATGTTTTACCTAATCATGCCTGATAATGAAACAAGGAATAGTTTTATTAATTATTTAAAAAATTCTGGAATCACCTCTACATTTCATTATCTTCCATTAGATTCATCGAGCATGGGTTGCAAAATTCTTCCTGAAAGTAAATTATGTGAAGTATCAAACAATATAAGTGACCGAATAGTAAGGCTTCCGTTGTATTATGATTTATCAATTAATGATCAACATAGGATCATTGATAAAGTAAAAGATTTTAATTTGTAAATAAATGAAGAATGAATTCTTATAATATTAAAAACTCAATTATTGTTGTAACTGGAGCAGCTGGCCAACTAGGACAGTCAATTATTAACCATGCTCTAGATTGTGGTGCTTGCATTGCTGCCATGGATATTTCTAAAGAAAATTTACAAATAGTTGCCACGAAAAATGCTTGGACAGAAAATGTTTTCTTGCAAGAGATTGATATCACAGAAGAAGATTCCATTAAAAACGCCTATGAAAGCACAATTAAAAAATTTGGAAGAATTGATTCTGTAATAAATAATGCTGGAATTAGTGTTTTTGACCCTTGGTATGATAGAGCGGAGTCTGATTTTGATATGGTTATGGATGTAAATTTAAAGGGTACTTTTTTCTGTATTAAGCAATTTTTAACATACCTTATCAAATCTCAAAACAATGGATCAATAGTAAATATTGCTTCTCATTATGGGATTATTAGTCCTGATCCAAGAATATATACTGATTGTGATAGAAGAAATTCTGAGGTTTACGGCGCAACAAAAGCTGGTATTATTCAGATGACAAAGTATTTTTCTGTAAATGCGCTGGAAGATGGAGCGTCTGTTAGGATAAATTCTATTGCTCCTGGCGGCATTCTCAATGAAGAAAATCCACAGGGATCTGATTTTCAAAAATTATATTCAGAAAGATGTCCTATGAAAAGAATGGCAAGGGTAGAGGAGATGACAGGTCCAATATTATTTCTCCTTTCGCCAGATGCATCATATATTAATGGACAAACTATAATTGTGGATGGAGGCATGTCTGCTTGGTAATAAATTTAAAAAATCAAACTTGGAGAAAAGATGGGAACAAAAATAATTGAAATAGGGAAAACAAAAGTTGGTGAGGGCAATCCAGTATTTATAATTGCTGAGGTAGGAATTAATCACGATGGTGATATGCATAAGGCTATTCAATTAGTTAAAGAGGCAAAGAATTCTGGAGCTGATGCTGTTAAGCTGCAAACTTACATTACTGAAAAAAGAGTTCCTAAAGATCATGCAGTTTATGATATTTTAAAAAAGTGCGAGTTATCACTTTCAGAGCAAAAAGAACTTTTTGAGCTTGGTAATGATATAGGCATTACTATTTTTAGCACGCCGTTTGATGACGAGTCCGTTGACTTTCTTGTGGATTTAGATACTCCAGTTTTTAAGATAGCAAGCTTCGATAGTGTCAATACTAAACTTTTAAATAAAGTAGGATCGACTGGAAAGCCTGTAATCATGTCTACCGGAATGACGAGCCTGGATGAGCTTGGAGCTGCTTGGAAAGCTCTTGGCGGAAATGATGATGGTTCAGGTTGTGATTTAGCATTGATGCACTGCGTATCTTCTTATCCGCTAGAGGATAAAGGAGCCAATTTAGCAATCATTAAACTTTTAGATGAGGTTCATGGAGGGCCGGTAGGCTATTCAGACCATACCATAGGATCAGAAATGCCAATTTATGCTATTGCTGCTGGCGCCACTATGATTGAGAAACATTTTACGCTTGATGTAAATTCTGATGGGCCTGATCACTCTATGTCTGCAGACCCGAAAACTTTAACTGAGTTGGTTTCAAAAGCAAAATGGATTCAAGAAGTTATAGGTATGAAGGAAATGAGAATTAGAGATACTGAGGAAAATGCCATTTCATACAGAAGACCGAGCTAGAGCATGGCTCCTCAGATTATTATCAGATGCGATGCTGGGGATGCTCCTGAAATTGGAACTGGGCATATTGCAAGATCAAAGACACTTGCAAATGCTCTAGTTTCATCAAACTCAGTAACTTCACAAGATATTTGTTTTTTTACAAGAAATGATTCTGGCTTTCAGTTGGGAGAAAAGTATCTTGAAGGGTCAGATTTCAATTATCAAGTATTTAATAATAATAAACTTAAAGCTAATTCACCGTCTGAGATTGATATCTTGTGCAATCAAGATGCTGATTTGATATTGCTTGACAGACTTGAGACAAGCATTGAATTAATTACAGCATTAAAGTCTCGTAATAAAAAAGTAGTTACATTTGATGATTATGGTGAGGGGAGAATTTATGCTGATATTGCAATTTCCTCTATTTTTGATGATGTTCCAGAATCAAAGAATTTAATTAAAGGATATGAGTATCTAATTCTTTCTCAAAATGATTATCATTCATCCAACATTAATAAAAACGTTCAAAACATAGTTGCCACTTTTGGAGGAAATGATAATAGGGATATTTGTTCACATTTTCTAGCAAACGTGGAATCAATTCCTCAAAATATTTCTATAAAAATAATACTTGGAAAAATTGATGAGAAATTATACGAGTTATACCTTGGTAAAATTGAGTCGAAGAAAAACAGGGATAATATAGAAATATTTATTTTTCCACAAAACTATCATGAAATTATTTCAAATGCTGATATAGCTGTTTCTACAGGCGGATTATCCATTTTTGAATTTTCTGCTTATGGAATACCTACAATTGGTATTCCTCAATATAAGCATCAACTAAGAACAATTGAAAATCTTGAAGAGCATGGTATTTCAATCTTAGGCTCTAAAGGAATGGAGCTATCCAATGATAAGTTTTTGAATGCAATTAATAGTTTAATAAGTGATAATAGTCTCCGCGGATCTATGGCACTCAATGCACATAATCATATTGATGGTAAGGGAGTTCATAGAATTAGAGATTTGTTAACGAAAGAATTTCAAGAAGTATTTAAGTAATTTTTATGAAGATTATAATTTTTGGTTGCCAGGCTATTTCAATAGAAATTTTAAGATACCTTAATTTTGAGACAGACCACGAAATAGCCAAAGTATATACCTACGAAGTTTTATCAGATATCAGCAGAGGACAAGAGTCCATAATAAATGTTGCGAACGACCTAGGTATTAGTATATCTAGTCCCAGCAGAGTTTCTTCAGAAGTGATCAATGAAATCAAAAAAATTAATCCCGATATTATAATCTCTGCTTATTATAGGAAAATTTTCCCCAAAGAACTTTTTGACTTATCCAAACTTGGCGTAATAAATATTCATCCCAGCTTGCTGCCATACTACAGAGGGCCAGTTCCAACAGCTTGGGCAATTCTTAACAATGAAACAGAATTTGGCATAACAATTCATCAAGTTGATTCTGGTATAGATACTGGCGATATTTTAGTCCAAGAAAAATATAATATTGACGATCAAGAAACTGGCCATGAGCTGTATTTAAGGGCTATGGATTTAGGGGCGAAATTATTAATTGAAAATTTTGATGACATAGTAAATCAAGAGATTAAACCTATGAAACAGCCCCCTGGTGGAAGCTATTTTGGCAAATTAAAAACAAGAGTCTTGATAGATTGGAAAGATGAAGCAAGTTTTATAAAAAACCAGGTCAGGGTTAGAGCAATTCCCTATAATCCAATTGAAACAATTCTTGAAAATAAATATTTTTTTATAAATAAAGTTTCCATAGTTAAAAATGATATTTATCCTATTCAGGTGCCAGGAAAAATTCTTAAAGTTTATGATGATGAGACTTTTGATGTTTCATGCTCTAATGGGGCTCTTCATATTGAGGAGTATACTGTTTTTCCACCATTCACCGGAGTTGAAAAGGAGATATACTTGAGATCAGGGAGAACTTTCTCAAATGGATAATAATGGAATTAAAATGTGGCAAAGAGCTATCAAAGCTCTTCCTGGGGGGAATGGTCTTCTTTCGAAAAGACCTGATAGATATGCTCCGGATATATGGCCATCATATTATTCTAAATCCTCTGGCGTTGAAGTAATTGATCTTGATGGGAATTCTTTTATAGATATGGCCCAAATGGGTATAGGAAGCGCTATTTTAGGTTATGCCAACCCTGAATTAACTAGTGCAGTATCTGAGTCAATCAAAGATGGTGTGAATTGCACATTAAACTCTCCTGAAGAAGTTTTGTTAGCAGAAAAATTGATTGAACTGAATCCCTTTGCTGGAAGTGTAAGATTTGCAAGATCAGGTGGTGAAGCTATGGCAATTGCCATAAGAATTGCTCGAGCTTACACTGGAAAAGATAAGGTGCTTTTTTCTGGATATCATGGATGGTGTGATTGGTATCTTGCAACAAACCTAGGTAGAAAAGACGGGCTTAATGAGCATCTTATTCCCGGTCTAAACACCACTGGCGTTCCTTCGGGGCTTGCAAACACAGCAGTGCCATTTAGCTATAATGATTTGGATAACTTTGAGAAAACTGTTAAAGAAAACCCTGATGCTGGAGTAATATGTATCGAGGGCGCTAGGTATGATTTTCCAAAAAAAGATTTCTTAGATTCAATTACATATATTGCCAAGAAATACAGTATGGTAATTGTTTCTGATGAGATCACCTCAGGTTGGAGAATGACTGATGGAGGAGTATATAAATTAAATGGTTTCAATCCAGATATAGTTGTCTATGCCAAGGCCATGGGTGGAGGTTATGCAATATCCGCTGTAGTTGGTTCTGAAAAAGTAATGCATTCTGCGCAAGATACATTTATGAGCTCTACTATGTGGACTGAGCGTGTTGGTTTTACTGCCGCGCTTGCTACGATTAATATTTTAACAAGAGATAAAGTTTGGGAACATCTCATCAAGATTGGTAATCAAATAGGGGATGGTTGGTTAAAGCTGGCAAAAAAACATAATATTGATTTAACTGTCACTGATTTTAAGCCTTTAATTACTATGAAGTTAAATTATGGAGACAGAAATCAAGCATTAATTACCTTATTCATTCAAGAGATGCTTTTCAGGGGATATCTAGCAGCAACAAGCGTATATGTAAGTTATGCTCACTCGAATGAGATTATACGGAAATACCTTGTTGCCGTTGATGAATGTTTTGAAATAATGTCTACTGCAATTGAAAATAACAATGAAAACAAACTCCTTAAAACAAAAATAAGGTCTGATTCATTTAAAAGAATAACACCGTGATTGGTGTTATTTTACAAGCTAGGATGGGCTCATCAAGATTACCTGGAAAGGTTTTAATGAAGATTAATGGTCTTTCAAGTATTGAATTTCAAATAAACAGGATAAAGCAAGCCAAAAGAGTTAATAAAATTATATTAGCCACGACTGATGAAGCGCAGGATGATCCTATAGAAGAGTTATGTCAGTTAAATGATATTCTTGTTTTTAGAGGCTCTGAAAATGATGTCCTTGAAAGATATTATGAGTGCGCAAAAATTCATAATTTATCAACAATTGTAAGGCTCACTGCTGACTGTCCTCTAGTAGACCCCAAGATTATAGATATAGCAATCAATGAATTTTTAAAAAATAAAGTTGATTATTGTTCAAATACTGTTCCCCCAGAATCAAGTCAATGGCCTGATGGAAGTGATGTTGAAGTTTTTTCGTTTTGTGCATTAGAGACAGCCTTTAGTGAAGCAAAAACAAAAGAAGACAGGGAGCATGTAACTTTTTATTTTTGGAAAAATAATTCAAAGAAATTTAAAACACTTCAAGTCTCTAATTACAAAGACTGGTCAAATTATAGATATACTATTGATTATCCTGAAGATTATGAGGCTGTTAAATTAATAGTCAAAGAGTTTTTTAATGATAATAAAATTGATTTTACAACCGAAGATATTATTGGATTGTTAGAGAAAAGGCCAGATATTGTGAATTTAAACAATCAATTTTCTTTTGGAGAGGGCTGGACGCAATGATTAAGACCAAAGGAATAATCTTAGCAGGTGGATCAGGAACAAGGCTTTATCCTATGACTAGAGCAGTTTCTAAACAATTGCTACCGGTATTTGATAAGCCAATGATTTACTATCCACTTAGTACTCTCATGCTAGCAGGCATCCGAGAGATTTTAATCATTTCAACTCCACTAGATATTGATAGATTTAAAATGCTTTTTGAAGATGGGACCAAACTGGGTATCAGCATAAAATATGCAGTTCAAAAAAATCCTTCTGGAATTGCTGAGTCTTTCTTGATTGGCGAGGATTTTATTGGAGAAGATAATTGCGCGTTGATTTTAGGCGATAATTTATTTTTTGGTAATCAATTACAATTACATCTTAAGAATTCACTGGAAACTCTTGAGGGAGCCTCTCTATTTGCTTACCCTGTTAATGATCCTGAAAGATATGGCGTAGCAGAGTTTAGCTCATCTGGTAAGCTGATCTCAATTGAAGAAAAACCAAAAAACCCAAAATCAAAATATGCACTAACTGGACTTTATATTTTTGATAACTCGGTCATCGAAGTGGCCAAAAACATTAAACCCTCTAATCGAGGTGAATTAGAAATCTCAGATGTAAATAAAGTTTATTTAGATCAAGGAAAAATTTCAGTTGAGATATTTGGCAGAGGCATGACCTGGCTAGATACAGGGACTGCAGATTCATTAATGGAGGCTGGAGAATTTGTCAAAGTCATTCAGAAAAGACAAGGTTTAATAATTGCTTGCCCGGAAGAGATTGCATGGAGAAATGGTTGGCTGAGCAAAGAAGAGCTATTATCGGTGGCTAGTTCATACAAAAACTCAGAATATAGAGACTATCTTCTTGAAATTAGCTGTTTCAAATAAAAAAAAGATATAATCCTGTAAATATTTTATTGACATTCCTCCAATGATTAAAAAAAGTTGAAGATATTATGAAAAAGTGTACAAAATGTGGTTTGCCTGAAACCTTTGAAACAATTGAATTTGATGAAGGTGGTGTATGCAATATGTGCAACCAATTCAAGTTCAAAATGGAAGAAATTGATTGGAAGCAGAGAAAATCAATGTTCGATAAGATCATTGAAGAAAACCGTGGTAAATATGAATATGATTGCATCCTTCCCTTTTCAGGAGGAAAAGATTCAACTTTTACACTCTATTACTTAGTTAAAGAATATGGTATCAAGCCATTGGTGGTTCAATTTAACCATGGTTTCATGCGACCGACATTACTCAAAAATAATGAAAGAACTTTTAAGACCTTGGGGGTGGATGTTATAAGTTTTACTCCAAATTGGAATATAGTTAAAAGAGTTATGCTCGAAGCCTTAATAAGAAAAGGTGATTTTTGCTGGCATTGTCATACTGGGATATTTTCATACCCAATGCATATAGCCATTAAATATAATACTCCTCTAGTTTTATGGGGCGAGCCTCAATCAGAATATACTGCATATTATGATTATCGCGACAATGAAATAGAAGTTGTTGATGAAACAAGATTTAATAGATTTATCAATCTTGGAATAACAGCTGAAGATATGATAGGTATGATTGATGCCGACAGATCTATTGATCCAAGAGATTTTGCTCCTTATACATATCCAAAAGAAAGAGATCTTAAAAAGCTTAGATATCAATCATTATGCTTGGGATCATTTATACCATGGGATACAAAGACGCAGTCTAAGCTGATTATGGATGAGCTCGGATGGGAGGGTGATGAAGTTGAAGGTATGCCGCCAAAAATTTACGATTATGAAAAAATTGAATGTCACATGCAAGGAGTTAGAGATTATATTAAGTTCTTAAAAAGAGGCTATTCCCGCGTTACTCAAATGACTGTCTTGGATATTAGAAATGGGAGAATGACCAAAGAAGAGGCTGAAGAATTAATATATAAATATGAAGGGAAAAAACCACCCTCATTGGAAGTATTTCTTGAGTATTTAGACATGAAAGAAAGTGAGTTTAATGAAATTGTAAGTAAAACCGTTGTGCCCCCAAATAAACCAGAGTTCAATTCAAATGAATGGAGCCCTAAAACCTGGGACTTTGACAACCTATATAGAGAAAAAAGCTGAGCATTGGAGTCCTAGATTATGGCATGGGCAATATTGGCTCATTATCCAATGCAATATATTCCCAAGGATGGGATCCCATACTAATATCATCACCTGTAGACCTTGATGATATAAGCCATTTAATTATCCCTGGTGTTGGAGCATATGATTCTGCAATGAATCTTTTGTCTGAAAAAAAATTAATTACTTTTGTGCATGATTTCGCTGAATCTGGTAAACCTTTGCTGGGTATATGTTTAGGAATGCAGATTTTGAGCTCAGTTGGATCAGAGAATACTAAATCAAATGGTTTGGGACTAATACCCGGCGAGGTAAAGTTAATGAAAAGCTCAGAAAATCTAAAATTACCGCATGTTGGTTGGAACAATATTTCTCTTTCTCAAGACCATATTTTACTTGAGGGAATTAAAAAAAATGTTGATTTTTATTTTGTGCATAGTTATTGTTTTCATGCTCATAACAAATCTCAAAGTATTGCCTCTACTGAATACGGAAATATTTTTACTTCAATTGTTGCTAATGGAAATGTTTTTGGTACTCAATTCCATCCAGAAAAAAGTCAGAAGAATGGTTTAAAAATCTTGGACAATTTTTGTTTATGGGACGGAAAATGCTAAAAAAAAGAATTATTCCAATTCAGCTCTTATCCAATTCACGACTTTGTAAAACTAAGCAATTTCAAAACCCTCGTGATGTTGGTGACCCAGTTATGAGCTCAAAAGTTTATAGCAACCAAGATGCAGATGAGCTAGTTTTACTTCAAATTGATAGGATCCCTAATGCAGTAGAAGTTCTAGTGTCTACAGTCAAAAATATAGCCAAAGAATGCTTTGTTCCATTAACTGTTGGGGGAGGAATCAAATTATTAGAAGATGCTGAAAAGCTTTTTAATGCTGGCGCTGACAAGGTTATTGTAAATTCAAGTGCATATAGTGACCATAAACTAATAAATAGAATATCTAAACTAGCTGGAGTCCAAGCCATAGTTGTAGGTATTGATGTAGTCTTAGAAAATAATGATTACTCTCTGTACTCATCTGGAGCATCAAATCTTGAGGATATCTCTCTATCAAAGCATATTAAGAATGTTATTAATGCTGGTGCAGGAGAAATATTTATTCAATCAATTAATAGAGATGGAGTCATGGAAGGCTATGATTTAGAATTGTTAAGAAAGGTTTGTTCAGTTAGCTCAGTTCCTGTCATTTCAGCTGGCGGAGCTGGCGATTTTCATCACCTTCACGATGCCTTCAGTGTTGGTGTCGATGCAATTGCATGCGGCAGTTTATTTAACTTTGGAGACAATAATCCTCTCAGAGCAAAAGCATTCCTAAAAAATTATGGAATTCCTCTAAAAACAATTTAATATTCAAGACTTGCGTAGGTCTTAATTGTTCATTTGGAGTTATAATGAAACCTAAAAATTCTTCAATTCATATGAACAATCTCAGCAAACCAAAAGTGGCAGTAATAGGTCTTGGCTATGTAGGTCTGCCATTAGCAATTTCATTTGCAAAGCAATATAAAACAACTGGTTTTGATATTTCTTTAAAAAGGATAAATCAGCTGAAAGAATCTTATGATAGCACTCTTGAAATTAAGAAAAGTATATTAAAAAAATCTAACATTATATTTACTGGAAATATTCAAGATCTCGCAACTGCAAATTTTTTTATTGTTACTGTCCCAACACCCGTAGATAGATACAATGTTCCTGATCTTAATAACTTAGTCTCAGCATGTAATTTGATTTCGAAAGTTATTCAAAAAAACTCAGTAGTAATCTTTGAATCTACGGTCTATCCAGGGTGTACTGAAGAGGAATGCATCCCTATTATTGAGAAAAAATCTGGCTTGAAATTGAATAAAGATTTTTATGTGGGATACTCGCCAGAGCGCATAAATCCCGGGGATAAAATTCATACATTTGAAAAAATAAATAAAGTTGTTAGCGGTTCCAATCAAAATGCAGCAAAAAAAATATTTAATTTATATTCAAAGGTTATAAATGCAGAAATTTTTATTGCTAAGTCAATTAAAGTTGCAGAAGCATCAAAAGTTATTGAAAACACCCAAAGAGATATCAATATTGCCTTAATGAATGAGCTCTCTGAAATTTTTGAGAAAATGGATATAGATACAAATGATGTTTTAAAGGCATCAAATACAAAATGGAATTTTATTAATTTTAGACCCGGTTTAGTTGGCGGACACTGTATTGGAGTTGATCCTTATTATCTTGCATATAAGTCTAAGCTTCTTGGGGTAAACTCAAGGATGATTCTTTCCGGGAGGTCTGTAAATAATAAAGTTTTTAACAGAATAGTAAACATAACAAAATCGCATTTAAAAAAAATATCGAAACCCAAAATATCAATAATGGGTATTACATTCAAAGAGAATTGTCCTGACATCAGAAATTCTGGCGCTTTAAGAGTTTTAAAAAAATTAAATAATCATGGGTTTGTCCCAACAATTTTTGATCCATATTATTTAGAAGATCCAAAATTAAAAGATATGAAATATAGTTTTACAAATAGCTTCGAAAAAATTAAAAACAATCAAGATGCTATTTTAATTCTTGTGCCCCATAAAGAATTCTTGAGCATTACACCAAAGCAATTAATTAAAAAAGTAAAAAAATCAGGATTTATCTTTGATGCAATAAATCTTTATAATTTTGAAGGTTTTAAAAAATTATGAAAGTCATGATTACAGGTAGCGCTGGATTCATAGGTTTTCATTTAGCTCTAAAGCTTTTAAAAAAAGGTTTTGAGGTAAGAGGAATAGATAGTCTTAATGATTATTATGATGTTTCTTTAAAAAAAAATCGTCTTGCAGTTTTAAAAAATTTTTCAAACTTTTCTTTCATCAATATAGACATTACATCAGAAAAATTAGATAAAACCTCTAAACTTGATGGTTTTGATGTTTGTGTTCATCTTGCTGCTCAAGCAGGAGTTAGATACTCAATTGAAAATCCCAACGCATACACTCAATCAAATTTAGTTGGCTTTGCAAATATTTTAGAATTAGTAAGGAACCATAAGCTAAGGCTTATTTTTGCGAGTACAAGCAGTGTTTATGGGGCAAATGAAAATTTTCCATTTTCTGAGAATAAAATAGCTGATCATCCTATTCAATACTATGCTGCAACAAAAAGGGCAAATGAATTAATGGCACATTCTTATAGTTTTATGTACGATCTTGAAACCATTGGGTTGCGTTTTTTTACAGTATACGGGCCTTATGGTCGTCCAGATATGGCGCTATTTAAATTTACAAAAAATATTTTAGAAGATAAACCAATTGAAGTTTATAATAATGGTGATCATCTTCGAGATTTTACTTATGTTGATGATATTGTTAATGGAATTTTGTTATCAATAAAATTTAAGTTCCCTGAAACTTCTTTATGGAATCCCATTTCGCCATCTCCACAATTTAGCAGCGCAAGATTTAAAATTTTTAACTTAGGAAACAACCAACCTATCAAGCTAATGGAATATATCAACCTC